>Ga0164293_10003579_pt1 | contig 13247 bp, 10 predicted proteins | sample GEODES118metaG_FD_111487 | JGI IMG/M metagenome (GOLD analysis project Ga0164293, IMG submission 111487) | Eutrophic lake water microbial communities from Lake Mendota, Wisconsin, USA - GEODES118 metaG | ecosystem: Environmental > Aquatic > Freshwater > Lake | place: USA: Lake Mendota... | reverse complement strand
TCGATCTTGACGCCGATCATGCCCCACGGCTTGTAGAACTCGAAGCTCGGGTCGTCGCCGCCACCGCCACGGTTCTGACGGTCGCCCACGTACGCGCGGAGCGGGGTGTTCGACAGGTTGATCGCTTCGCCGAAGATCTTGATGCCCGGGCGGAGCTGGTAGCTGCCCGACGCGTCCACCTGGAAGCGCGACTTGGTGCGCGTGTCGGCTTCCGGCGAGATGGCGCTGATGGTGGAGACGAACGAGCCGGAGTAGTTGCCGCCCACGCGGAGCGACAGCGGGCCCTTGTCGAAGAAGAGACCCACGTTGCCTGCCTGCGGTGCCTGCTCGGGGATCGGCGAGTCCACACCGTCGCGGCCACGGCCGGGGATGTCGGCCGACGACTTCGTGTAGGTGTAGTTCGCGTTGATGCCGAACGACTTCAGGATGCCGGGGAGGAACGTGAAGTTCTGCTGCCAGGCGATTTCGAAGCCGTACAGGCTGGCCGTCGGGCCGTTCACCGGCTGCACGATCTGCTGCGCATCCGGGCCGACCGCGTCATCCGCCGTGCGGGCACGCGCGGTGGAGTAGATGAAGTTGTTGAGCGACTTCGCGAATGCACCGGCCGAAATGAAGCCGACGTTCTGGAAGTAGTGCTCGACCATGACGTCGTAGTTGATCGCCGTCGTGGCCTTGAGCTCGGGGTTACCGACGCTCGCCGTCTGCTGGCCGGCCTGCACGTTCACGTATGGCACCATGTCGCCGAACTGCGGGCGCACGAGGGCCGTGGTGACCGCAGCCTTGACGTTGGTGTATTCGCTGAAGCGGTAGGTCGCGTTGACGCTCGGGAAGATATTGACGTAGCTCCCCTCGTCGGTCGTCTCGCGGATCGGTTCGGCGAGCGCCGAGCCGGCCGCGTTGAGGCGCACCACGTTACCCGCGTTGTTCACCCGCGTCGCTTCCACACGCACACCAGGCACGAGGCGGAGGTTGCCCGCGTCGAGGTTGGCCATGAGGTAACCGGCGTACACGTCTTCCTTCACCTTGAACGAGCCACCCGCCGACGTGGTGGCCGACGACAGCGCATTCACCGTGAAGGCGTTCGGATTGGCGGCGATGAAGTCACGCATGCGCGTGGGATCGAACGTGCGACCGAACGCGTAGTCGCCGTCGAAGATATTGCGGCCGGCCGTCTCGGTGGTGAGGGCGCCCATGAGCGTCGCCGCCGTCGCGTTCAGCGAGTTCGAGCCAAGCGCGCTCGTGTAGTTCGTGGTGACGAGCGTGTTCGAGCGATCCTTGAGGCGCGCGGCGAGACCCGCCTTGAGAGTGCCGCTGAACCCGCCGAACTGCACCGGAATCGAGCCGTTGATCTTGGCCGACAGATCTTCGTCCTTGGTGTCACGCTCTTCGTTCGCCAGACTGTTGAAGCCGAAGCGGGCGGGATCGTCGAACGAGCCGGTCACCACGTACGCCCGGGGACGCTCAGGGTCGGCGAAGTTGTACGCCAGTGACATGTTGCTCTGACGGAACGACATCGTGAGGGCGCCCGGGCGGTTTTCGGTGGCGCGCGAAACGCCCACAGCCCAGTCGAGCGACTTGCCGTCGCCGCTGTAGTGCTCACCGCCCAACTGCGCGGTATAGATGTCCTGAAGCACTTCACGCAGACGGATGTCGCGGTCGAACTGCGAGCCGGTGGTGATACCGGAATCGGCGCTCACCTGCGTCCAGCGGGAGCCGCCGCCACCACGGAAGCGGAAACGGGCGCGCGCACGGATCTCGTCGTCGTTGAACTGATTCCACGAGCCGCGCAGGAAGATCTTGCTGTTGTTGGCGAGCAAGTAGTCGAGCGTGCCGTTCATGCCGGTGCGCAAACGGTCCACCTGCGGGTAGTCGCGGTACTCGAAAAGGTTCGGCGCGTCGAGCGAGGTGAGCGACGGCGCGACACCACAGTTGCGCGTCTGCGAGCACCAGTCGCCTTCCACGTTCTGCGAGGCGCGATCGTTGCGATAGTACGTACCGCCCAGCATGGCGCCGAACTTCTGGCTCTTGCCGAAGCGCTTGCCGGCGTTCAGGCCGAGGTTGGCGAGGAGACCACCACCGAGCTGGTTGCCACCACCGGCTGCCGTGACGTTGAACAGCGTTTCGTTCGCGCGTGCCGAACGGGTCACGATGTTCACGTTACCGCCGATGGCGTCAGCGTCCATGTCGGGCGTGAGCGTCTTCGACACCTGAATCTGGCTGGCCTGGTCCGACGGCACGATGTCCATCGGCAGCTGGCGGCTGTTCTGCTCAGGCGTGGCGAGGCGGAGGCCGTTCACCGACATGCCGTTGAAGTTCGGGCTCGTGCCACGGATCTGCACGAAGCGGCCTTCACCCTGGTCGCGCAGCACAGCAATACCCGGGACGCGGGCCAGCGCTTCGGCCATGTTGGGGTCGGGGAGTCGACCGACGAGTTCGTTGTCGATCACACTGGCGATCGTCGATGCCGTGCGCTGCTGATTGAGCGCCGAGGCCTGCCCGACGACCTGACCGCGCACTTCGATGGCGGAGAGCGAGGTCACCGCTTCGGTGAGCTTCACATCGAGGACCGCCGTGCGTCCGTTGACCACCGTGACCGACTTGGTCTGCGGCGCATAGCCGATGTAACGGAACGTCAGGGTACGAGCGCCCGCAGGGACGTTCACAGCGCGGTACAGGCCGCGGTCCGTGGAGGCGCGGATGGACGTGCCATCGACGAGAACGAGGACGCCGGACAGGGGCCGACCCGAGGGATCGGTCACTGTGCCGGTCACGACACCCTGCGCCTGAAGCGCGGGAGCCACGAGGGCGGACGCCACAACGGCGCGGAGGAGGGAGGAGCGCATAGATCCGGAAATGAGAAAGGGGGCCGGTAACTGCACCGACCCCCAAGACTCAGTGGTCCAGATCACTACTTCGCGTTCACTTTGTAACGGACGTGTCACGGCGGACGATGCGTTCCTTTACGTTCCGCCAGTCGAAAAAGTGGAAGGTCCGGTCAGTCGACATCATCACCAGCATGCCCTCCGGAAATCGGGGGCCGAGCGGGGTCGCGGTGACCTCCACGCCGTCGGTCTCCATGGCGCCCACCGGGATCACCGCCAGCAGGTCGTGACGGCCTTCTCGCGTGAACACCCGGAGCCGCTGCCCCTGCTGGTCCGACACCAGGAGGTAGCCGGTACTGTCGCTGGTGGGGTAGATGCCTATCCCCTCGTGATCACTCACGAAGCCCGTGGTGCCGAACAGCGCCCGCTCCCTGTTCGCCTCGGCGGCGTCGGGATCGGCGGCATACTGCCGGATACCCACCGTTTCGTCGCTGTAGTACACCTGCTCGAGGCCACGATCGACGGCGATGGCTTCGATTTCCTTCTTGCCGCTGTAGGCACCGAAGGCGCGGACCTTGGCGCCGCCTACCACCCCCTGCGGATTCGCCGCGAGCCGATACTGCCAAAGGTAGCCCTCGGCCGGCCCGGACTTCCCGCCGACGATCGCGAAGACGGCGCCGTCCCGTGCACGACGGTAGAGCGCCACGCCCATGGGCGCTCGGCTTACGTCGCCGTCGAACACCGTGATGCCGCCGTTGTCGATCGGAGTCATCTCGGGCAGCCGGAACACACGAATAGCCTGACGCCCGCGCTCGGTGGCCACCGCGATCGAAATCGTGTCGCGCCCCAGCACGAAGCCGTCGACGATGTCCACGTTGTTCATGCGCCTGAGCGGGCGCTGCGTCCGGGTGGAATCGATGCTCCCATCAAGGCGGAAGACGTAGACGCCGCCAGTGGAATCTCCCTTGTCGGTACCGAGCACCAGCGAGCTCTCGGGGGCGAACCGATTGACCCAGATGGCGGGATCATCGGAGTCGTTGAGCACCGGCTGGGTGACGACGGTGGCGCGGAGTGTGTCCTGCGCGGCCGTTGGTCGGGCCGCGCTTTCGGCCGGTGGCTTCGCGTCGCCGCCGCACGAGGCGGCGAGTAACAGTCCGAGCAGGGGCAGCATTGCCGGGTGGGGTGCGGGGCGGCGCAAGGCAGGCATTCGAACGCTGATCGAGGAGACAAAGGGGAATCGCGAAACGCTACCAGCTTCCCTACGGGGGCACAGCCGACGGTGTGTCACGAACGGGTAAGGTCGTATTGCTCGATTGGTGAAACGTCCGGTCCGTCGTCCGTCCCCTCGACGCCGGTTACCTTTCGGCGATGACCACGACTCAGACTCGCCCCGTTGCACTGGTGACGGGAGCCTCGCGCGGTATCGGCCGCGCCATCGCGTTGCGCCTCGCCGCCACACATGATCTGGTGCTGGTGGCGCGTAGCGCTGACAAACTCACCGCAGTGGGCCGTGCCTGCGAGGCGGTTGGCGCGACGGTGCAGACCATGGCGCTCAATCTCCGATCCGTGGCAGCGGTGGGAGCCCTCGCCGATTTGCACGTCGACGTGCTGGTGAACAACGCCGGCGTGGCGGTACTCAAGCCGTTCCTCGAGATGACGGCCGAGGAATGGGACCGTCAGGTGGACGTGAACGTGAACGCCCTGTATCACGTGACGCGCGCGGTGCTGCCGGGCATGGTGCAGCGTGGCCGAGGGCATGTGTGCATCATCGGCAGCACGGCCGGGCGCAATACGTTCGTGGGTGGGACCTGCTACACCGGCACCAAGCACTTCGTGATGGGCTTTGCCGAATCACTCATGCTCGAGGTGCGCGATGCGGGGATTGGTGTGTCGGTCGTGACGCCGGGGTCAGTGGCCACCGAGCTGTTTCCGGAGGGCACCAACACCGCCTGGATGCTCGAGCCGGAGAACGTGGCTGATGCGGTGGCCTTCGCCGTGACGGCTCCGCCGCACATGCTCGTGCATCGTCTCGAAGTCCGCCCGCTGTCGCCCAAGCGGCCGCGCAGCAGCTTCTGACCATCAGGCGCTCATCTGCGCCCATTGATTCACTTCACACGACAGGCATGAGCGACGCGCGCGAACTGCTGGCGATCAGGGAAATTGCCCACGCATTTCTGCTGGCCGAGCACCCGGGCGATGTGCAGCAGTTCGCACTCGACCGTGTCACTCCACTGCTCGGGGCGACCTTCTCGCTGGTGATGCAGCTGAGCGCGGATGGCGAGTTGCTGCGTCCGGTGGCGCAGCACGAATGGCCTGCGGCGTACCGCCAATGGATCGGTGCCCTGCGGGTACGCGTGGGGGACGGGCCCAGTGGTGTGGCGGTGGCCGAGCGCCGGCTGGTGGAGGTCGTGGATCTGTTCGAGGACCCCGCACTCGACGGCTGGTACGATGTCGCGCGCGAGCTGGGTTTCCGCAGCATCCTCGTGGCACCGTTGGTGATTGCCGACGAGCCGATCGGAGCGGTGGCGTTCTACTTTGCTGACGCCACGCGCGTGACCGATGAGCAGCGCGCGCTCGTGCGACTGGTGGCCGATCAGCTGGCGGCAGCGACTGATAAGTCGCGACGTGCCGACGAACTCCGCCGCGCCAATGCGGCGCTCGCCGAGGCGAACGCCGAACTCGAGGAGCAGGCGCGGCAGTGGCAGGCGGCCCAGCGGGCGCGGGATGCGTCCGAGACGCTGGTGGTGGATGCCATGCTGTCGCTCACCGACGAACACGACGGCCGACCGGCCGCCGATCGTTTGCAGGCGGCGCACACGCTCGCTGTGGCCGCACGGGAGTATGTGGAGGTTACTCAGCCGTCTCTCACTCTCCAGCCCACCGATGTCGACCCGCGGCGGGCGTTGCTCGAGGCGGTGAGCCTCTGGCGTACCCGCGCGCCCATGGTCCCAGTGCAGGTAGACGAGCCTACGGTCATCCTGCCGACCATGCGCGCCGATAGTCGGTGGCTTCCGCGAACCATCGACCTCGTGCTTGGGCTCGCCGTTGCCGGGGCCGCGACCGAAGGCGGTCAGGCGCGGGCCGGTATCCGGCTGGGGCGTGGCTTCCTGACCATTCAGCTGTCGTGGGACGGACGCTCGATGTTTGACGGCCCTTCCGGGGACCGGCAGACGCGCGCCGCCGATATACTTCGGGTATGTCCCGACGCGCTTCGTTGGCATGCGCACGATCCGTACGCGGACGCCCGGCGCTGGGTGTCGGCGGTCGATCTGCCGCTCGCCCGCGCGCTGGCGTCACGTCAGGGTGGTGAGCTGCGCATCGAGACGGCCGGCGCGCCGGACGTCACCCGGGAAATGCTGCTTGTCTTCCCCGTCGACGTCGATCACGGCTAGCACGCCTCGGAATCCTGCGTCGAGATACTCCCCGAACCCTTTGTCCGTCGTCATGTCACACCCGCATCAGCAGTCCCGCCGGCAGCTGCAGGACACCCTCACCTCGTTGTCGGTCTCGGAGGTCATCACCGCGGCCACGCGCTTCTTCGCGCAGCGGAGCGGTGTCTACGCCGCGTTCGTCGAGAAGCAGGGACCGAGTCACGTGGTGCTCCGCGGCCAGGGCGGTGAGGAGATCGCTATCGGTGCACGAGAGACGCCGGCCGGGACAGCGGTAAGCGGCTCGAGCTACCTCTTCGATCAGCAGGTGGCCCGCTTTCTGGAGTCCCTGCCGCCGGCCCCGCCAGTCGCTGAGGTGCCCGCGCTTCCCAGTGAGTCGCCGGCCGAAACGGTAACGACCCCCACTGCGTAAATGGCGCATGAGCGATAGTCAGAACTCGGCGGGAACTCCCCGTTTCGTGAACCAGCTGCGTGTGCGCCCCGAAGTGCTGCGGGCGCTGCCGGTAGGCGCAGCCGCCTCATGGACCGTGCGTGTGCAGGCCGCCGACGCGTGGGACGCCGTGCGCGTGGAGTGCGCCCCGGAGTCCACTGTACGTGATGTGAAGCGGGTGGCGATGGCCAACCTGCTCCCCGACGTGGCGGAGACCGATGCGTATCTGGTGAAGCTGCGCGGTGCCGAAGTGGAGAACGAAGGCGTGTCGCTGCGCAGCGCCGGCGCCCTCGATGCCTCCACGTTTCTTCTCACCTCACGCCGGCGTCGTCCACTCAAGTGATGTCGACGACGCCCGTGGAGAGCGAGGAATCGCGCGGCGTGGAATCGCTCATCGCGGCCGTGCAGCGGTTGCGTGACGAAATCGGCAAGCGCGTGGTCGGGCAGCAGACCGTCGTGGACGAGATTCTCATGGCGCTCGTGGCCGGGGGGCACGCTCTGTTGGTAGGGGTGCCCGGTCTCGCAAAGACGCTCATGATCAAGTCGCTCGCCGACGCGATGCAACTCGACTTCCGGCGCATCCAGTTCACGCCCGACCTCGTACCGAGTGACATCACGGGCACCGAGATTCTCGAGGAGAGTGGCGGTGGTCAGCGTGCGTTCCGTTTCGTGCGCGGCCCGGTGTTTGCGAACATCGTGCTCGCCGACGAGATCAATCGGGCGCCGCCACGCACGCAGGCCGCGCTGCTCGAGGCGATGCAGGAGCACAGTGTGACGGCAGCCGGGCAGACGATGCGTCTCCCGGAGCCGTTCTTCGTGCTCGCCACGCAGAATCCCATCGAGCAGGAAGGCACGTATCCGTTGCCCGAGGCGCAGCTCGACCGCTTCCTCTTCGACATTCGTGTGGGGTATCCCACCGAGGCCGACGAGGTAGCGATCCTGCGCGCCACTACGGGCGCGAAGGGGGCGCCCATCGAGGCGGTGTTCACCGCTGAGGACGCGCTGGCGTTGCAGGGTGCCGTGCGCGCCATGCCCTGCAGTGAGCTGCTGCTGGAGTATGCGGCGCGCGTGGTGCGCGCGTCACGGCCGCAGGAGGCCGCCGCGCCTGCGCTCGTAAAGCAGTACGTGCGCTGGGGGGCAGGGCCGCGTGCGGGACAGGCGCTTATCCTCGGCGCGAAGGCGAGTGCGTTGCTGGGAGGACGTCCCGCCGTCTCGCCGGCGGACATCCAGCGCGTGGCGATGCCCGTGTTGCGTCATCGCATTCTCCCCAACTTCGCTGCTGAGGCCGACGGCGTTTCCGCCGAACCGCTCATCGAGGCGCTGCTCGCGCACGTGCCGGTGCCGTCGGGCGCCACGACACGCTGACCACGGCGCGCTGATGTCGGTGTATGGGCCCATGCTCGATGCACTGCGTGGCGTGCGCTGGCCGGCACGCCGCGCGGTGGGTGCGGCCCCTCCCGGGGCGCACCGCTCGTCGCAGAAGGGCACAGCGGGCGAGTTTACCGAGTATCGGTTGTATCGGCAGGGCGATGACCCGCGCGCGCTCGATTGGCGATTGCTCGCGCGCAGCGACCGCGCGTTCGTGCGGCTGAGTGACGACCGGGCGCTGCTTCCCACCTGGATCGTGGTGGATGGTAGTGCGCGCATGGCCTTTCCCGACGCCACGTCGGCGCGTAGCGACGGCGCGCTCTCCAAGTTCGCGTATGGGCGACAGGTGGCGGTGGGGCTCGCGGCCGTGGCGCATGCCTCGAGTGACCCGGTCGGTGTGATGGTGCTCCACGCCGGCGGCATGCAGCGCATCCCGCCTCGTACGCGCCGTGGTGCGGTGCAGGAGATCGCTCGAGTGCTCGAGGGGGCGACGGCTGGCGGTGCGGCGGCGCTCGCGCCGGCGTTGGTGCAGTTGCCCACGAAGGCGCGCATCGTGCTGATCACCGACTGTCTGGGCGATACGGATGTGTTGCTGAAGGCCGCCGCCGCGCATCGGGCGGCGGGCGCGCTCATCGAATGCGTGCATGTAGTGGCCGCCGAGGAGCTCACGCCTCCCACCGGCCCCTTTCTCGTGAACGACCCGCAGGCGCCGCATGACACGCGGGTGTTGAGCCGGGCGAGCAGGGCGGAATATCGCGCCCGGTTCGACGAGTTTCGTCGTGATCTCGCCTCGCGTTGGCGTGCCACCGGTGCAGGGTACACCGAAGTGCGCACCGACGTACCGCCAGCGCGCGCGGTGCGCGCGGTGGTGATGGGACTGGCACTGCCGATGGGCGACGGGGCGCACTGACATGCTCAGCTTCGCGAGCCCGTGGCTCTTTGGCATGGCTGTGGCGGCATCGCTCGTGGTGGCCGGGTTGCATCTGCTGTCCGTTCGCAGGCCGCCGCCGCTGATGCTCCCCACGGCGCGCTTCGTCCCTGACGGCGATGCGCGTGCCGTAGCGCGTCAGGCGCGTCTCAACGATGTGCTGCTGCTTGTCCTGCGGATTGCCGCGTTGCTGGCGACAGGCGCGGCCCTGGCGGGGGCTCGCTGGCAGGGCGCCACCGCGTCTCAGTTGCGTATGGTCGTCGCAGACGAGGCGCTGCGCGCAGATACGGTGTGGCGCGATTCGCTCACCCGTGCGCTCGCGGGTGATGACGCACTGGTCGACGTGAGTTTTGCCCGCGGCGTGTCGCGTGACGCCGGTGCGGCGCTCGTGGCGGCTGTTCGGCGTGCGAGTGACATTACCGCAACGCATCGCGCGATCTCCCGGGTGGATCTCACGGTGGTGCTGCCCGCGCGTGTCGCGAGCCGTGCCGGTTTCGACGCCTGGCGATCGCAGTGGCCCGGGCGCGTACGCGTGATGCTGCGTGGTGGCCCTGTGTCGGCGGCGGATACGAGTGCGGCGGATGTCAGCGTGGTTGGTGGCGTGCGTGACGATATCGTCGAGGCGGCGCTGGGCCGGTCGCTGGCGGACGCGCCCCGTCGTGTCCGCATCGAGCGCGTGGCCAGCGTGACTACGGAGCGTACGGCGTCGACCATCGTGGTGTCGTGGCCGACGAACGGCGCGCCCGACGGGTGGGAGGCGCAGTCAGTGCAGGATACCGTGGGTGCGCTCGTGGCGAACGGCGAGGTTTTGGTGGGACCATTCGTGCGTACTGCGTCGCCATCGCGTGTGCTACAGGCCCGCATCGATTCCGGTACCGCAGCATTCGCACCGGCGCGTGTGATCGCGTGGTGGAGCGACGGCGCTCCGGCGGCCGTCGAGCAGACGACCGCGGGCGGCAATGGCTGTGCGCGCTCCGTGTCGGTGATGCTCCCTGCCGCGGGTGATCTGCTGCTCTCCAACGAAGCGCGAGGATTTCGCCGAGCGCTCATCGCGCCCTGCGATGCGGACCGCGTACCATCTTCGTCGCTCGTGAAGGATGGCAGCCGTAGCGATTCACTCGCGCCGGCGACGGCCTTTAGAATCACCGGGTCGCGGCAGAACCGGAGTGACCCGTGGTGGCTCACACCGGCGCTGCTCGCCGTGGCCACGATGCTGCTGCTGGGCGAATGGTGGTGGCGTCACCGCGAGGGGCCGGTATGAGCCCGCTACTGTCGCAAGTGCTACAGGTGCATCGCGCGTTGCATACGGTACGTGTGGTGCGCCGAATCCTGCACGCGACCGCCGCCGCCCTTGCCCTGCAGCTGCTGCTTCGGATCACCGGATGGGATGTCGGGGCGTCATTCGCCGTGCTTCCCGCTGTGGCTCTAGGCGCGACGGTGTGGTGGCTGCTCGGAAACCGCGGACATGCCAGCCGGCCAAGTGAGCCCGACGCCCTCGCTCGCACGGCACTGTGGGTGGAAGAGCAGCGGGTGGCGGCTCGCACCGCGCCGGACTTTGCGCTCACCACGGCCGTGGAGATGTTGGCGGCGGGGACCGCGGTCCCCCACGCGCTCGCGCTCGTCGCTGCGCGCGCCATGCAGGAGTCGCCCCTCGATGCCGCTCTATGGCGGGCACGACGTGCGGCGTGGCAGTGGCCGGTGCTGTTCGGCGTGACGTGCCTCATGCTGATGAGGGTGAGCGCTGCGGACCGCACGCAGGAGGGCGCCGCCGTCGCGACACGCACGGTTCCCACTGGCGACACTGCGAGGCCCACCGCGACGGCCCCGCTCGGCGCGTGGTCGGTTCGCGTGGTGCCGCCCGCCTACTCGGCGTTGCCGGCGGTCACGCACGGTGACGTGAACAACGTATCGGCCCTGAGTGGCAGCACGGTGGTGGTGTCCGGCGCGGGCCCTGCGCCGCACGCGGAACTCACGGCCGTGAATGCGAAGCGAGCCACGATGGTTGCTGCTCGAGAGGACGCCAGCCGGTGGCAGTTCACGGTGCTGGCCGGAAGCGCGCCGCAGACCGCGCGCGTCTCACGAGGCGGGACCACGCGCCTGCTGATCGTGGAAGGGCATGCCGACTCGGTCCCACGCGTGTCGCTCGATGCCCCAGCGCGCGACAGTGTGTTCCGTGAGCCTCGCGGGGCCGTGCCCATGCTCGCTACGGTACAGGACGACATCGGCCTCACGCGCGCGCACTTCGAACTCATCGTCACATCGGGTGAGGGGGAACGCTTCACCGTGCGCACGCTGCTCCTGCGCGAACGCTCGTGGCCCGGCAGCGCGCGGATACGCTCGACGGAATTGCGGGGGGTGCTGGACCTGGCCACACTCGGATTGCAGGCGGGTGATGTGGTTCACCTGCGCGCAGTGGCCCGTGACGCGCATCCGTCGGCGTCGCGCGAGTTCGGCAGCAGCGAAACGCGGGCGTTCCGCATCGCGCGGCCCACCGAGTACGACTCCGTGGCGGTGGAACCGGCGCCTCCCCCCGAGGTGGACAAGTCGATGCTCAGTCAGCGCATGCTGCTCATGTTGACCGAGAAGCTGGACAAGGCCCAGAAACGCCTGGTGCACGCCGAGGTGCTGCGCGAGTCGCTCAAGCTGGCGCGCGATCAGACACGGCTTCGACTCGCCGTGGGTGATGTGGTGTTCCAGCGGCTGAGCGGCGAGTCGAGCGCCGAGCATGCCCACTCGGCGGGCGACGGGCACGATCATGGGGTCGAGTTGCAGGGGGGCAAGCTCGCCATGAGCACGTCGAGCACCACCGGCATGCTGGAGGAGGGGAACGACTCGCCGGTGGTGGCCATCAACCAACCGCTGCTCGAAGCGTACAATGCCATGTGGGATGCAGGTCGCGCGCTGGAGCAGGGCAACCCGCACGCGGCGATCCCGCCGATGAAGCGCGCCCTTGAGGCCATCGAGCGATCGCGGGCGGCGTCGCGCATTTATCTGCGCGGCAAGCCGCCGCAGGTCATCGTGGACATCGGCAAGGTGCGGCTCACGGGCAAGGACACGGGACAGGTGACGTTGCGCAGCGCGCGTGCGGCGCTCGATGCGCGCGCGGCCGATCGTGATACCCGCCTGGTGCGCGCCGCGTCGCAGGTGACCACGAACACGATGGCCGCGCGTGACTCCGTCGCGCTGCTGCGTGTGGAGGCGCTGGGCGATGCTCCGGCCTTCGCGGCGGCCCTCTCGCGCGTGTTGGCGGCGATGGACCGTGGGGGCGACGCGACCGATGTGTTCGTGGAGGCCCGCCGGGTGCTTGGCAACGTGCTCCGCACACGGACCACGTCGTGGTCGCGTGGGGTGGTGCCGTGAGCGTGCCGTCCATGCTGTACGCGCCCTTCGTGTTCGCCACGGCGCAGTACGAGTCCGGCGACTGGGATTCGGCGCCGCTGGTGCCGGCGAATCTCATCGACTCCTTGGCCCGCTACACCTCGCTGCCAGTGCGGCCACAGGGCGTAACCGTACCCCTGGGATCGGAGGCGGTGTTTCAGTACCCGCTGCTCTATCTCACCGGTCATCTGCCGGTGCGTTTCACGGCGCGCGAGGCCGAGGTGTTGAAGCAGTATCTCGAGCGAGGGGGGATGTTGTTCGTCGACGACCACAATCACGATGTGGACGGCGCGTTCAACAAGACGGCCCGCGAGGAAATTCGTCGCGTAGCGGGCCCGTTGCTGCCGTTGCCGAATACGCACGAGCTGTATCGCAGTTTCTTCGTGTTCGAGAATGGCCCGCCCACCACGTCCCACGAGATGAACGGGTGGGGTGACAATCTCGTGCACGAGCAACTCGATGCCGTGGTGAAGGACGGCCGTATACGCGTGCTCTTTTCCAACAAGGACTACAGTTCGGAGTGGAGCTTCCACCCGGACAACAAACGGTTCCTGTCGGTGGACAACACGCGCTTCGGTGTCAACATCGTCGTGTACGCGCTCACCCGATGACGCGCCTACTCTTCGAACGGCTGTGCCGTGCCTTGGCCTTCGCAGCGCTGCTCACGGCGCTGTGGTCGAGCTTGCGCGCAGGAGCCGGTGCGGAGCAGACGCCGCGGCGGGTGTCGCTGTCGCTCCCCGATTCCATCGTCGCCGATACCAGCGCGCGCGGTGTTGGCGTGCTCCGTCCGCTGCTGGCCGATGCCGCACCCGATACCACGGTGCTCACACTTGAGCTGGTGCCCTCGTCGACGATGCGAGCGGCGTGGGGGGCGATGGCTGCCGCGGGGATACCGGTGCAATGGGTGGACCGCACCGGAGCTGCGGGGCTGG
>Ga0164293_10003577_pt1 | contig 13253 bp, 14 predicted proteins | sample GEODES118metaG_FD_111487 | JGI IMG/M metagenome (GOLD analysis project Ga0164293, IMG submission 111487) | Eutrophic lake water microbial communities from Lake Mendota, Wisconsin, USA - GEODES118 metaG | ecosystem: Environmental > Aquatic > Freshwater > Lake | place: USA: Lake Mendota... | reverse complement strand
TTGCATTTGATGGCTTGTATCCCGAAAAGAAACCTCTGTTACAGTTTAATGTGGCAGATCTGGAATTCAGCGGAAACTCAAGCTGCAACAGTATTGGAGGCAATTTTACCAGTAACGGCGATTCACTTAGGTTTGGAAATGCACGTTCCACTTTAATGGCTTGCCCCGGTAACGGAGAGCAAACCTTCATGAAAATGCTTGCTGAAGTGAATCGTTATGGCTTTGAAAATCCGGTAACCCTGATTTTAAAAAGGGATGACCTGATGTTGATGCGTTTCACCAAAAAATAATTTTCATCACCACCAATCATCCGGATTTATATTTCCTCCTCTTCACCTAAATCGAGCATACTGCCCATCAGGTCTTTGAAAGCGATTTTTCCTTCCAGGTTTTTTTTGCTGATCATCGAGAATGCGGCAAGTCCATGCAAAACAAACTCCATCAGTAATGCCTGTTCTTTTTCATTGCCTGTATGATAGAATTTTTTCACCAGCGCATGCAATCCATCTACCTTATATAATAATTGGATCTTGTCTTCATCATTGGTTTCATTAAACAGTTCCAGTTGATTGCCTGCATCAAACCATTGCGTGATGGGTTTGTAGATATTGATTTCTGTTTCTTTCAGTTTTTTCCTTTTGGCCGATTCCGGGCTTGGAAAATACTGCACAAATTGGGTACGAATGGCTTTTTCCAGCAAATGATAAGCAACCTGATACGGGCCTTCCTGTTCCCCCTCATAAAGCAACTCAATCTTTCCTGTTATCGATGGGATGATACCTGTTAAATCGCTCAACCAAACCTGCGACTGAACATCCCCTGTAATCAAGCTTCTGCGCTCTGCTGCACTCAATGCGTTTTCGTATGCAGAGATACTCAATCTTGCACTCACTCCGCTTTTCTTATCTACCATTTCGTGTTCTCTGGCTTCAAAAGCTACTTGCTCGATCAGCCTTTTGATCAGGTCGCTCATTTCAACCCTTTCCTGTTGGGATGCAATGTTTCCGGCTTCCTGCTGTGTGATGGATAAAGCGGTATCAACCGTTTTAGGGTAATGCGTAAGAATCTGACTTTGAATTCGGTCTTTCAAAGGCGTAACAATACTCCCACGGTTGGTATAATCTTCGGGGTTTGCGGTAAAAATAAAGAGGATATCCAGTGGTAACCTTAATTTGAAACCCCTGATCTGCAAATCGCCTTCTTCAAGGATATTGAATAATGATACCTGTATGCGTGCCTGAAGATCGGGCAATTCGTTGATTACAAAAATGCAACGGTTGCTTCGGGGAATGATGCCGTAATGCAATACTCTTTCATCTGCAAAACTCAATTTCAGATTAGCCGCTTTGATGGGGTCGATATCACCAATCAGATCTGCTACACTCACATCAGGAGTGGCAAGTTTTTCACCATAACGATCTGAACGGTGTAGCCAGCTTACCGGCGTATCGTCTCCTTTTTCATTGATAAGCTGGATGGCATAAGGCGATACCGGGTGAAAGGGATCGTCGTTGATTTCGCTACCGCTGATATAAGGTACATTCTCATCTAATAAACTGGTCATCTGCCTGGCCATACGTGTTTTTGCCTGTCCACGTAAACCCAGGTATAAGATGTTATGTCGGCTCAGCAAAGCACGCTCTGTATCAGGAATTACCGTATCCTCATAACCCATGATGCCGGGAAAGGGATTCTCTTTCTTTACTAGTTTTTTCAGGAGGTTGGCCCTGATTTCATCTTTAACTGACCTTGAAGTGTAGCCGCTTTTTTTCAACTGACCCAGGGTATTTATTTTCTTGATATCCATTATAATTTACATTAACTCCTTTCTGTGAAATGATGATTTTGAGCTATAGTTGTTGACCATGATTTAAAAGACGGTTTTTCTTTTACCGCTTTCGAAATCTTTAAAGATGAAAGCCCCGAGTTTATCCAAAGAAGCAAAAAATGCTTTCCCCTGATTGGCTTCTGTAAATTCTTCTACGAAACGTTGCAGGTAGGGGTCGCTGGCGATCATAAATGTGGTTACCGGTATTTTCAATTTCTTACATTGTGTTGCGAGGCTCATGCATTTGTTCAAAATCTTACGGTCGATTCCAAAACTGTTTTTGTAATACTGTTTGCCCACTTTCAAACAGGTGGGTTTACCGTCAGTGATCATAAAAATCTGTTTATTGGGATTGCGCCTTTTTCGCAACAACTCCATGGCCAGTTCAAGGCCGGCTACGGTATTGGTATGATAGGGGCCAACCTGAAGATAAGGCAGGTCTTTGATTTCAATCGTCCAGGCATCATTTCCAAACACCAGAATATCCAATGTGTCTTTCGGGTATTTTGTTTTGATCAATTCACTGAGAGCCATCGCCACTTTCTTTGCAGGAGTGATACGGTCTTCCCCATACAATATCATGGAATGAGATATGTCGATCATCAAAACGGTAGATGTTTGCGCCTTGTAATCGGTTTCCCTGATTTCCAAATCATCTTCATACAATGAAAAACTATCAAGGCCACGATTCACCTGTGCATTTCGGATAGATGAAGTGAAATCGATCTGTTCCATTGTATCGCCGAAAACAAACGGTCTTGTTTCAGGATTGATTTCATCGCCATTACCGGGTTTGAAACTTTGGTGGTTTCCTTGTTTCGTTTTTTTTATTTTTCCAAAAATCTCATCCAAACTTTTTTTGCGGATGCCTTGTTCGGTTTTAGGAGTGATTTTTATTTCCCCATTGTTTTGATCAGGTGCGATATAACCTTTCGATTTAAGGTCTTCAATAAAATCTCCTATGCCATAATCGTCATCAGTAAGTTTATATTCCTTGTCTAACTCATTCAACCACTGCATAGCTTCATTGAAATCGCCGTTGGTATAAGTGAGCAATTGAAGAAAAAGATCTAACAGCTTTTCAAAGCTTGATTTTCCGTCGTCTGAAGCCTGGTATTTTGAGAATTGAAATCCGCGCATGTTTTGGTGAATTTATTTGCAGCATATTATCTGAACCAATTGCGGCAACATTACAACATCCAATTTAGTAAACAAATCATTGCCTCATTGGTTTATGTTCTGAAAAATAAAAAAAGCCCTGTAGTTGTATACAGGGCTTATGTTCTTTAAGAAATCATTAAGGTTTTTTATTTGTTTCTCCTGTTATAACCGGCATTGTTGAAATGGTTGTAGGGGTTTCTACAGCTGCCGGTTTGTTTTTAAACTGTTGTTCCATTCCCATCAGGCCACGCAATAGGTTGGCATTGCGTTCTTCTTCGGAAGAAAGGGCATCTCGTTTATTATCTGATAATCCCTGATAATAAGAGGCTTGCTGCTCCATGTCTTTATGCAGACTTTTATTGATTTTAACTGCCAATTCATTATCTCCTGCTTTGTATGCGGCGTAAAGCAATTGCATGGCAATCTGATTGTGTTGCTGATAGCGGCTTACCATACCGTAGGGTATATTTTCTTCCAACATCATTTTATCGCATTTATTAAGCAATTGTTTTGCTTCTGCCGATTTACCCGCATCGGCAAGGTTGCCTGCTGCTTGCGCATAGGCCAAACGGATGCTATTGAGGTGGCGACGGTTCTCTTCATCAAAATAAACACCTTTTTTATCTGCATTTCCGAAAACAAATTTATTCAGCATTTTGTCCATCACCCATTTCTCATTCACGCCGCCATTTTCAACAGGAACCAAACGGTAAGTCAATCCGTCCTGGCGCAGGTATTTATCAAATCCAAGTTCTCCATATGGTGAGGTGAAATAAATAGGGCGTTTCCATTTGTTTGCAGCAATGATGTTCAGGATGGCCGCATCGTTTTTATAGAGATAGTTTTTATTGATAGTAAAACGGATTTCACTCGCAACAGAATCGGTTGCAGTAACTGTTCCATTTTGCCTTACGGTATTGACATCTACCGGAACGGATACTTTTTGGGTAGGGAAGATATTGATTACTTCGCCTTCACTGATTACCGTTCCTTTTGCAGGATCATCCGAACCGGCATAATCTTTCATCATGGTATATAAATCTAGATATTGATTTTTGTCGAAACCTGAATTGGGGTTAAAACGAACCACATCTCTTTTTGAACCTTCGATCTGAGCTGCGCTCCAAATCGGGTCGATAGGATCGCTTTCGTTCAGTTTATAACGCAATTGGTTGATGTACCAATCGGTACCCAATAAACTACTATTGATCACCCTGATGTCTTTACGGATTCCTTCCACTTCCTGAGCGTACCAAAGCGGATAAGTATCATTATCACCAAAAGAAATGACAATCGCATTTGGGGCACAACTTTCTAAGTAATCGGTTGCGAGGTCACGGGCAAGTACTTTATTAGATCGGTCGTGGTCATCCCATTCCACACTGGCCATCAACACCGGCACTGCCAGTAAACAAATTACTCCTGCTATCAGACTGGAGGTTTTTAAATTTTTCGCATAGGCATTGATCAAATCCCGAACATATAATACGCCTAACCCGATCCATATGGCAAATGCGTAGAAAGAGCCCACATAGGCATAATCACGCTCACGGGGCTGGTTACCTGCCTGATTGAGGTACAGGCAAATGGCAAATCCGGTGAAGAAAAACAGCAGTCCGGTTACCAATGCATCTCTCTTATCTTGTTTGATCTGATAAAACAAACCGATAAAACCAAGGATGAAGGGAAGCAGGTAAAGTTTATTATTGGCTTTGCTATTTTTGATGCTATCAGGTAAGGATTCCTGATTGCCCAGTCGCATATTATCAAAAAACCCGATGCCGGTTTTCCAATTGCCATCCCGAACATTACCCATATTTACTCCCTGGATATCGTTTTGTTTACCGGCGAAATTCCACATGAAATACCTCCAATACATCCAGTTGATCTGGTAGCTCATGAAGAAGCCGATATTTTCCGACATGGTTGGGGAACGATCCCAGTTTCCATCTTTGTCTTTACTGATGCCTGCCCAACTGGCATAATAATCAGCATGCCCCTGATCGTTGCTTTGGTCCCACATTCTGGGGAAGAAGTGCTTATCTTCCGGTGCATAAACATATTCTACCTTACGGCCATTTTTTTCATATTTCCCATTCGATTTGATATAGGTTTCTGTGGTATTGGCTTCCTGGATCTGTGCGGTGAAATCTTGTCCGAATAAGATCGGCCAATCGCCATATTGTTCACGGCTAACATAGCCAACCAAACTTACCGGATTATCTACGTTGAACATATCTACCGATGGGTCGGCACTGCTGCGTACCATCGTGGTGAAATAAGTGGAATAGCCCAACAGCATAAATGAAAAACACCAAAGCCCGAGCTTGAGGAAATTCCAGTTTTTCTTTTTGGCCAGTTTCAAGCCAAAAAAGATGAGAACGCCTACAAGCAGAAAGAAAAAACCAAATCCCCAGAAATAAGGTGTACCAAAATCATTCACAAAAAGTACATCCATATTCCCTGCGCCTTTGATGCTCCATTGAATCACTGCTTTCTGAACCACTCCGGTAATAGCACATCCGATAAGGAATGCGAAAAAAGTTCCCCAGTTCGTGGGTTTGTATCTCTTGTAATAATAAATTACTACGATTGCAGGGATGGTAAGCAAGTTCAGCAGATGCACTCCTATCGAGAGTCCCATCAGGTAAAAAATCAGGATGATCCATCTGTCGGCTCTTGTAAAATGACCTTTGATTCCTTGTTCTTGTTCTTCAGTAACCGTATGCTCCCATTTTAGCATCGCCCAGAATACAACGGCAGTAAAGAAGGAAGACAATGCATAAACTTCTCCTTCAACGGCGCTGTACCAGAAGGAATCGGAAAAAGTATAAGCCAAAGCTCCAACAATTCCGGCTGCCATGATGCCGATGATTTTATCTCCACTGAGCTGTGTTCCGTCTTTTTGTACAATCTTACGGGCAAAATGGGTGATCGTCCAGAAAAGGAATAAAATAGTGAATCCACTGGCCAGGGCGCTCATCAGGTTAATGCCGGTTGCGGCATGCTGAGGGTCGAAAGGCACCATGAACAAACGACCGATCAAAACGAATAAAGGTGCACCGGGCGGATGTGGAATCTGGAGTTTATAAGCGCTGGAAGCAAACTCGCCGCAATCCCATAAACTGCCGGTAGCTTCCATGGTCATGATATACACCGAGCAGGCAATGATGCACACAATCCAACCGGTGATGTTGTTAATCCTTTTAAAATTCATAAGTAGATGGATGGTTATTGGGCAAATATAAACATGTTTGTTGTTGGGCGGCTTGCCTTCTGTCATTTTTTCAACAAAGGCATAAACATAACACTAGGTATGGTGAGTGTAAAGGATGTGTATTCTAATGAATTCAGGTTTATACCAGCGTTCAGCAAGTTATCTTCGTTGAATGAAGAAAGCCTTTATCCAGTTACATATTGCCATTTTTCTGGCCGGATTTACCGCTGTACTGGGTAAACTTATCGGTTTGAATGAAGGTTTGCTGGTTTGGTATCGTTTATTGCTAACCGTTTTGGTACTGGGGGTTTGGATGGGATTCTCAAAGGCCCTTGTAAAACTTCCTTTAAAAGCCATTTTACAAACTACTGCTGTTGGGATGATCATTGTGTTTCACTGGGTATGTTTTTATGGAAGTATAAAATATGCAAACGCATCGGTGGCGTTGGTTTGCTTGTCGGCCGCCGGTTTCTTTACGGCGTTACTCGAGCCGTTGTTATTCCGGAAGTCGGTGGTATGGGGTGAACTATTATTGGGCTTGCTGGCTGTTGCAGGGATCTATATCATTTTTGATTTTCATCCTCAGTATAAAACCGGTATTGTATTCGGTATTTTATCTTCTTTCGGCAGTGCTTTGTTTCCCATCTTCAACAAACAGTTGCTGAAATGGCATGCTCCTCAGGTGCTTACTTTATATGAATTAGGGGGTGGACTTATCATGCTAACCTTGTTTTTACCGTTGTATCTTTATTTCTTTCCGGCATCATATTACCTGCCCACTACCCACGACTGGCAATGGTTGCTGGTGTTGGCTGTAGTTTGTACTGTGATTTGTTTCGATTTGCAATTACATGCGTTAAAAAAGATATCTCCATTCACCGCAAACCTGTCTTACAATCTTGAACCGGTTTATGGCATCATCCTGGCCTTTATTTTTCTTGGGGAAAGTAAATTGTTAAAAGTGCAGTTTTATGCAGGTGTGGCGCTGATCATTACGGCTGTAGTTTTACAGATGTTGCGGGTAAGGTTACAACAAAAGCCTATAGAAAAATAATTTCATGGCCAACAGCACTAAACGCCCTGAACATGGCACTAACGCCACAGTATTTATCCTGAGATAATAAAACGGCCTTTTCCATTTTTGGGCGGTCGTTTTCAGATAGTTGGATATGGTACTTCACCATTACTTCTTTATAAATTTTCGGATGTTCATCGGTTTGAAAAGCAGTTACTTCAATAGATAAATTGCTGAAAGGCACTTTCATTTTATTCAGGATGGAAACTACATCAATACCCGTGCATCCGGCCAAAGCAGCAAGCATAAGCCGTTTCGGACTCGGACCTGATTGTTCCTCAGGATGGTCGTTGCTGTCCATATTTAACGCAAAGCCCTGTACATCTGCGGTAAAAAACAACCCCTTATTAAATTGGGTTTGTACTACGATCTGTTCCATTGTGAGTGTTATTTTTGGTGTAAATGGGTAAAATAAATTCCTTTTGAGCCAGGCGGTGATTATTATTTACAAAAATAGTTGAATAGGTTGGTAATTTTTCGGGTAAAATCCTTACCTTTGCCGTCCAAAATTTAGGAAAATGGCCAGAGTATGTCAGGTAACAGGAAAGAAGCCCATCACCGGAAATAAGGTTTCGCATTCCAACATTAAGACCAAGCGCAGGTTTTTGCCCAATTTGCAGACCAAGCGTTATTTTTTAGCGGAAGAAGACAAATGGATCACTTTGAAGGTTTCTTCAGAAGCAATTCGTACCATCAATAAAAATGGCTTATACCCGGTTGTAAAAGAAATGCGTGCAGCAGGAGCAAAAATTTAATCAGCTTTTTATAAAATAACAAGTAAAATGGCAAAGAAAGGAAACAGGGTGCAGGTTATCATGGAATGCACGGAGCATAAAACCAGTGGAATGCCTGGCACAAGCCGTTACATTTCTACTAAGAACAAGAAGAATACTCCTGAGCGCCTGGAGTTGAAAAAGTACAATCCCATCTTAAAGAAAGTAACTGTTCATAAAGAAATCAAGTAATCATGAATGGATGCTCTCAAACGGGAGTAAATTTGTTCATTAAAAAAATACCGATATGGCAAAAGCAGCTAAAACCGCGATCAAGACCAAAGACCAGAAAGCAGCGGCAGACGCAAAAAACTGGACAAAAGTAATCCGCACGCTTCGTAGTCCGAAGACAGGTGCCTATACCTTTAAAGAGGCCATTGTTCATAAAGACAAGATTAAAGACCATTTAGGTTTATAAAGGTCACTTTGAATTCATTTTAATAAAGCTATTCTTTAATAAGAATGGCTTTGTTTGTTTAAAGTCATTAATAGATAACATCCATTCAATTACTACACATGGGATTATTCGATAAGCTATTCGGCAAAAAGCAACAGCAGGAATCATTAGATCAGGGTTTACAAAAAACCCGGGAAGGTTTCTTTGGAAAAATTGCCAAAGCCATTGCGGGTAAGAGTACCGTTGATGAGGAAGTGCTTGATGAAGTGGAACAGGCATTGGTAAGTGCTGATGTAGGAGTGGAAACTACAGTAAAGATCATTACAAAACTGGAAGCCAGGGTAGCCAGGGATAAATACCTGAATATTGCAGAACTGAACAACCTGCTGAAACAGGAAATACAGTCGATCATGGTTCCTGCTCCAAACGACAGTACTTATATTAATTACGAATTACCTACCGGCCATCGCCCGCATGTTATTTTGGTGGTTGGTGTAAATGGTGTAGGAAAAACAACTACCATCGGCAAATTGGCCCATAATTTTTCTTTGGCTGGCAAATCGGTATTGTTAGGGGCTGCAGATACATTCCGGGCTGCTGCTGTTGATCAGTTAACCATATGGAGCGAAAGAACCAATGTTCCGATTGTCAAAAAGGAAATGGGCAGCGATCCGGCTTCGGTGGCTTATGATACCGTTATCAGCGGTGTGGCGCGTAAATCGGATGTGATATTGATAGATACGGCAGGCCGCTTACACAATAAAGCTCATCTGATGGATGAGTTGACCAAGATCAAAAGAGTGATCCAGAAAGTTATACCTGATGCGCCTCATGAGGTATTACTAGTATTAGATGGCAGTACAGGTCAAAATGCGCTCGAACAGGCCCGTCATTTTACAGCTGCCACAGAAGTTACCGCCCTAGCCATTACCAAACTGGATGGCACTGCAAAGGGTGGAGTGGTTATCGCTATTGCTGATCAGTTTAAGATTCCGGTGAAATTTATCGGAGTAGGGGAAAAGGCTACAGATTTGCTGGTATTTGATAAACAACAATTTGTGGAAGGCTTGTTTCAATTATAAGCATGGCTATTGATGACGCAAATTGCATAAGCTTCATACTTGGCATTATCTTACTATTTCATAAGAGAGGAGCCCCTAAGAATAGGGGCTCCGTTTACCAAAACTAACTGCTTATGAGAAATTCTTGTAAAATTATTACTTATCCAAATATACGATTACACCATCTCAATCTTTGTTAAGTAATTGCCAAATAATACCAATGTGATTTATATAATATGCCAATATTTTATAAATCTTACAGTGGTAAATGCCGATGGTATCAAATAAATAGTACAATGAGGCTATACCCGATATTGGACTATATTGTTTGTCCAATCGGTATAATCAGAGCAAACTAATTAAGGCCTGTTTGTGTTTTTGGGTGTGACTAAATTGTAATGTAGAAAAAAAGAGATGGCCTAAACAATAGTGGTCAGGCAAAAGTTTTGATTAGCAATACAATCAATCCGTAAATAGCTGTTGTGATGAAAACACCTTTTGCCGTTTGATCTTTTCCTGCATTGATATAGAGGGTAAACACCACCGCATTGGCCAGAAGGGAGAGGCTGAGGGCGGCTGAGAGCGTGCGAAATCCGGGTTCCACATATAAGAATTGCAGAAATTCCTTCATACTGAAAACTCCGAATTTATTCCATTTAAAAACAAGAAAACCCAGCATCGGGGCGAAGAATCCGAGAATCATCCCGAATCCGATATGGTCTTTTTTGAAAATCATTTAAAGAGATTGGATTTTTCGAGTTGTTTTTTGAGGGTATAATTGGTTAGGTCGAATTGAACAGGCACCACACTAACATAATTGTGTTGGAGGGCGTATACATCGGAATCACGGGCTTTGTCGAAATTCTTGAACTCCCCGGTTAACCAGTAATATTTTTTTCCATGCGGATCGAGCCTTTCGTCAAAATCCTCTTCATATTTGGCATAAGCCTGTTTACAGATTTTGATGCCTTTAATTTCTTTTGAAGGAACAGCAGGGATATTCACATTCAGCAAAAGATGTTTGTCTATTTTTTTCTGCGAAAGGATACTGCTCACTATTTTGCGGACGATCAATTTGGATGGTTCGAAATCTGCTTCATAACGGTAATCCAGCAACGAAAATCCGATACTCGGAATTCCTTCAATAGAGGCTTCCATGGCGGCCGACATGGTTCCGCTGTAGATCACATTGATACTATGATTGGCACCATGGTTGATGCCGCTCAGGCAGATATCAGGTTTACGGTGTAAAATCTTATCTACGGCAAGTTTTACACAATCCACAGGAGTGCCACTGGTTTGCCAGGCTTCCACTTCTGCAAAAATATTCATCTTGTTCAGGCGCAAAGGCGAGCCGATTGTTATGGCGTGCCCCATTCCACTTTGCGGTTTATCGGGCGCCACTACTACCACCTTGCCTAAGTCTTTAACCGCCTCTACCAAGCTACGTATACCCGGCGACGTTATATCATCATCGTTGGTGATCAGAATGATGGGTTGATTTTTAGGTGCCATAATTGTAAAAAGAAATGATTGGAAAACGGTTAATTAATTGAACCATCGGAAAAGCGGTTTGGCGATTTCAGTTCGGAAAGGCCAGGGTACTGCTGCGAGTATCAATAAAAGAGAGATTCCGAAAAATACGAGCATTTTTTTATGTTTCTTTTCAGGCGCGGCACGTTTTACTGCAGAACGCCCTGCATGAACCAGTATCCAGGCGATAATCATCAGGAGCGCATGCTCTACCGTGAAGAAGCGGTCGTAACTGTTTTTCATCACGTTGCCCATACCGGATTTTAATTTGTCGAACCAGGCATTCGAAAAATAAAGGGTAAGGCCTAAGGCGAGTTGGATATCGCAGAAAATCATAAAAAGCAGATTACTGAGATTGTCGGATTTAGAATAGAGCCTTTTTCCGGTAACTCCAGTAAACCCATTTATGACAGTCCAAAACCCGAAAAATACAATTGCCCAACGCAATAGGCTATGCAAAACCAGTACTAACTCCATATGGATAGTTTTGGCAAAAATAAGTACTCTGCTGTGAATGCGGTACATATTTTGAATGCTGCCGGCTTTAAACTATAACGATACCGTGATATGCTTCTAGGTGAAATAAAAATAATTTTGCGAAACTAAACTATTTAGTATATTTGTACTAACCAAATTAGTTTCATCATGTCAAAAGCCGGATTAAACCTCAAATACCTGCGGAAGCTCCGTGGCTGGACGCAGGAAGAATTTGCGAACAAACTCAATATCAAAAGATCACTGATAGGTGCTTATGAAGAAGAACGTGCTGAACCCAGGCTCGAAGTGCTGGAGATTGTTGCTGAACTGTTCAAACTAACTCTTGATGAGTTATTACTTAAAGATCTTAGTTTATCAGTTCAATCAGGCAGTTATCTCCAAAAGCGCCGCATGCAGAAAATGGGGAATCAGGAGCGGAACCTCATCCATTTCGTGCCGGTAAAAGCTGCAGCAGGTTATTTGGCCGGCTATGCCGATACTGAATTCATTGACGAGCTCAATACTTTCACGCTTCCCATGTTAGCCGGTGGTAATTACCGTGCTTTTGAAATCATTGGAGACAGTATGTTACCTACACCTAGCGGAAGCATTATTGTTGGGGAAAAGATTGGTGCCATCGATGAACTCAAAAATAATCAAGCTTATATTGTAGTGAGCAGGAATGAAGGTATCGTGTACAAAAGGATTGTGCGGAATAATAAATTGAAAAACAAGCTTTCTTTGGTAAGCGATAATCCCAGTTATCAACCTTATCAGGTGAATACCGAAGATATCCTCGAACTCTGGTTGGCGCAGGTGGTAATAGGTAAAGTGGCCAGTCAACAACGATGGGATGTGAATTCATTGGCCAGTTTGGTAAACAACCTGCAGGATCAGGTAAGTACCCTGAAGAAAAAAATGAACTAAAATTTATGGTATGGTATGAATATGCTATCCAGAATTCAACAATGTTGATGAAATGTGAATTATAGTATGGATGCATATGCTAACTTCAATCTAATATCGGTAAGGAATATTTTTGAGTTTTCTGATGATTGCATATAGGTATGCCATAATATTTGAAGCAAACATTCAATAAAATAATAAACATCAAAATCTGTAACACACAAAAATTTAAACACAAATTTTTTTATATATCGTAAACGTTTTAACTACCTAAACGTTTCAAACATTCCAACGAAACAATATACATCGATAACACAAAAACAAAACAACATGATCAAGTTACAAATCATCGGCAATCTGGGAAAAGATTGTATTTTAAAAGAAGTAAATGGGAAAAAGGTTATCAATTTCAGTGTGGCCAATACGGAACGTTATAAAGACAGTTCCGGTAATCAGAAAGAAAAAACTACCTGGGTTGAATGTGCCTATTGGACAGATCGTACGGCTGTAGCAGATTATCTAACCAAGGGCAGAACTGTTTTTGCGGAAGGTACTCCTGAAGCAGATGCGTATTTGAATAAAGAAGGTCAGGCAGCTGCTACACTTCGGATGCGCGTTCTAAACGTGCAATTGCTCGGCACCAATCCATCTGATAATAATGGCTCAAATCAGGGGAATGTAAGCTATGCCGGCGCTTCTCCTGCCCCCGTTATGAAATCTCCGGCGGCATCTGTTGCAATGGAGGATGACTTGCCATTTTAAGGATTATTTTTTAAACTTTGCATACAGCCTTCTTTTTTGAAGGCTGTTATTTTTTAATGAATA
>Ga0164293_10003571_pt1 | contig 13265 bp, 12 predicted proteins | sample GEODES118metaG_FD_111487 | JGI IMG/M metagenome (GOLD analysis project Ga0164293, IMG submission 111487) | Eutrophic lake water microbial communities from Lake Mendota, Wisconsin, USA - GEODES118 metaG | ecosystem: Environmental > Aquatic > Freshwater > Lake | place: USA: Lake Mendota... | reverse complement strand
GCGGCGGGGCAGACGGTGTTTCATGCGCACTGGCATCTGATTCCCCGGCGTGAAGGGGATTGTGAGGAGCCGAGGGGCGGGGTGAGGGGCGTGATTGGGGGGAGGCGAAGTCACTAAACTGTGATGAAAAGCGCTTCGATCAGCGGCCTAGGCCACCGTTTTACCCGGTCGACCACATACTGAATGCGCCCGTGGCCCAGGTCCGCTGCAGCGCCTAGGTCGGCCTCTGTGCGAAGACGGAGGGACACTGTAAAGATTGGCCATTAGAATAATTACTTTAGCGGCTGCCTAGATAGACAAGCGGCCAAGCTGGCTAGGATTTGCGGGGACGAAATGTCTCGCCCACGCCCGCTGTTTATGCTTGCTCTGCGGCCCCTTTCGGTCCGGCTGTCTACCGCGGCCGCTAGCCCTAGCGCTCTGTGCAATTCCAAGCTAGGCATGAGAACCTAGAGACACAGCTGGCACGGCGAGAGGCGGCCGAGGGTGAGTCTGACGGTGTGCAGCCGTGGATGGAAAACGAGCTGCGCCATCATCTCGATGCGGAATCCTTGGTGCACACGTAGACTCTTATGCGACTGGTATGACCATCCCCCGCGACACAGCCGAGCACACCTCAAAAGCACCACATAAGATCATGGAATTAAGGTTTCCCGAACTCAACGGAGGTCCCGTGAAGGGCCTAAACGATGCCGGCGTGGAGAACTTCCAAGGAGCTATCGACAACTACCTCTCCCGCGAGTGTGGACAAAATACTGCAGATGCCACTGGGGAGAGTGTGGAGACAGTCCGGCTGGAATTCACGAGGCTGACCATGAAGCCCACCGACATCCCCGGCTTCGATCAACTACGCCAGACCTTGGATGCATGCCTTGAACGTTGGCAGGACAAGAGTAAGGAGAAGGGATTCTTCGATGCTGCGATAGAGATGGCGGGCAGGGAAGAGATTCCAGTCCTTCGGATCGCCGATTTTGGAACCACAGGTCTCACAGGCGACGACACGGATGAGAACGGGAGGTGGGTCCCCCTTGTCAAATCCGAGGGTCTCTCGAACAAGGGCGATGACACCGCGGGTGGCTCGTTTGGCATCGGAAAGAGTTCTCCATTCGCAGCATCGCGCTTTCGAACCGTGTTCTACGGGACCCGCACCGAGGCGGGGGATGTTGCCCTGCAGGGTGTCACAAGACTGGTCACCCACAAGAATCCGGAGGGCAAGCTCACCCAAGGGGTCGGATACTGCGGTGACTTCGATCCGGACGGTGGCGAGGGCGGAGGACCGGTGTTTCGTGCCATTCGCGATGAGGAGCGGATTCCCGAAGGGTTCAGACGGTCAGAGCCTGGAACGGATATTTGGGTGATGGGATACCGCAGCGGGCCTGAGTGGCAGGAGGAGCTCATCCGGTCGATGCTGTCGAACTTCTGGCCCGCAATTCATTTCGGCAAGATCGAGTTCAGGGTGGGTGAGGTCATAATTAACAAGGATACCTTGTCAGAGCTTATCCAAAGCCGATCAAGCGAAGATGACTTCGAGGCGCACCAATTCTACAAGGCCCTAATCAACGAACCTGTGAAGAAGATGCTCACCCATGTAGGATCGTGCGAACTCTACTTGACAGCCACAAACGCAGATTTGCCTCGTAGGATCTGCATGGTCAGATACAACGGAATGAGGATCTACGAATACGTGCCTCGGTCCTGCAGGGTCCCGTTCAGTGGTCTGTTCATCTGTACTGATAGGAACGGGAACGAACTCCTTCGCGACTTGGAGCCTCCCAAGCACGATCGATGGGACCCAAAGAGAGCGGAGGGAGATCGCGGCCATAATGCCTTGAAGGAGATCAAGCTGTGGATCAGGGAGGAGGTGAAAAAGCTCAACCCCTTGTTCTCGGGAAGCAGCTTCAACGAGAATGAACTGGCGAAGTATCTTTCCGAAGATGATCCCGCGGATCAAGATGATCTTTCCTACGACGATGCGGGTTCCTCTGAGGAAAAGGACTTGGATCCGAAGACCAAACCGGAAGAATTGCCCGTCAAGCCGTTGACTGTGCAGCCCGTCACCGTCAAGCCAACGAACACGGGTGGCATACCCAGCCCCAGTCATGACGGAGGTGGTGGTGGTAACGGAGGAGGAGGTGGTGGTGCCGGCGATGGGGGGGCTGGTTTGGACGAGACCGATCTTCCTCCGAATCTTCAAGTGAGAGCTTTTAGTGCCGGGGGTGGCAACGGTTACCGTCTGGTTCTTCGAAGCGAGGCGGATTTCGAGGGTGATGTCGGGATCTTCGCGGTCGGAGAGGATGGCTCAAGAGAGCCGGTCTCTGTGAGGAGCGCACAACCCGAAGGAGGCGGCAAACCCTTGGCCACCAACGGCTACACCATCAAGGGGGTGAAACTTTCGGCCAACACTGCCTTCAGGATCGAACTTGAAATTGACGCGCTTGACCGCCGCTCCCTCACAGCCATCACAAAGAAATGATCATCAAGGACCGCTCCTACCCCCACCCAGTGCTGACGCCCTTTCGGGATGACGTGCACCCCAACGACTTCAGCCTAAAGCTGTCTGTCATGCCGGACGCCGACAACTACTACCTAGATGTGGAGTTTGTCTATTCGAACCCAACCATCACGAATATGGTAGAGAGTGAGCGCGCTGTGCATTGCATTCATATTGAATGCCGCAGGAATTACTACCGTGAAATTTTCACATCCCGCGCCAAGACGGCCCGACTAACCATTCCCGCCACAGAGATGGTGGGGCGTGTTGAGGTCTCCGGCTTCGTCAAGGCCTCGAAAACGCTCTCTACATACTCGATCGAGGGCGCGCACGCGGATTACGGAGACACGACCTTTCATCTCCAAGATGGTGATCCGCTGGCGGTCGCCGAAACCTACATATTCGACGCATACGTGGATTATGATCCCCTCAAAACAGTAAAATCTATCCTGAATATTAGGTGTTCAGAGGAGGTCGTGGAGGGGCCGATGAAGATCGATACCGGAGACGACAACCAGATCATCGTCACCCTTTCGAAGCAGGACTACCGGCGCTACACTGATTTGAAAGGGAACCCCTCCCTCGGGCCTCTGCTCGCGAACCAAGTGGTTGTGCCGGCCATTCTCGAGGCTGTGGTCGAGATTCGGAAGACAAGCGAAGACGAGATCGAGCTCGAGATGCGAAAGAAATGGTTCCGGTCCATCACCAAGAAGCTTGAGGACAGCAAGATCGACCCGAGGTCAAGTGAAGTGTCCGCGTTTGATGCTGTGCAGACCATCCTGCGGCTTCCGTTGAGAAGATCCCTTGAAGGGCTGTATCGGTTGGACCCCTTGGATGACGCTGAACAATGAAGCTTCAATTCTTCAGTCACTCGCTTACAAGGCAACTCCGAGACGAGGCGGAGAGCAATTTCCCAAACTATGGTTCGGATTGCTCTTGGTTTGAATCCTTCGTCGAATCCGGTCCATACCTGCGTGAAAGCAGGTATGTCGTTGATCCACCTCCTGTTCTCTTGCTGCCTGATGACCAAGGAAACCTCCACGATGCCGAGAATGCCCGCCGCATCTTCTCTTGGCTCAAAGGTTTGAGTCCCTCTACCGCCATGGAGGAGCGGCTTTGGGCCTGTCTCACCCACTCGGTCTTTCCGGGATACATGGCGAAGCGTTGGCCTGTCACCTCAGCGAACACTATTGGACGGAGGTATCTCTTGGAGGGGCAGTCCTTCGCCGCACTGTCAAGGAATGGGATCTCGCGGCTGTGGTGGGCCGGATATCTCACCATTGACGAGGGAAGGAGGGATCCGTTCGAGCTGACAGATGTCCTCTTCCTGCGCCAAGACATCCAAGTGTCTCTACTGGAGCGTTCGATAGGCAAGTGCCACAACGTCAGGCACGCAGTACTCGATTTTTTCCTCAGAAACCGCGAGTGGCTCCAGGAGAAGTCTTTCGGTAAGCGGATTCAAGTGATTCTGAGGGAGTTGAACCTCTTGGGAGGCGTAATGATCCTAGACGGGTTGCCTGCCGGCACACTCGAAAAGTTTCTCGACCGAATTGCCGCTGATGTGGCGAAAGACGACGAGAAAACGACCGCCATTGAGGATGCGATTGCAATCTAATCTCTCGCCGCCGGTAAAGCGCTGCCGGCCTTCCTGAGAGATATCTATAATGACGTGACCCCCACCAGTGGTCCAGCTCCTATGAGAGCTGGTGGGGTGATCAAGCCTCGTTCCATTGCTGGAGGACTTCCAGGGGCGTACGCCTCTAGCTAGCCGAGTGCGGCTTGTAGCTGTTGTACTCCATCCTGTGCTGCTCTGCCAATGCCTTCGCTTCTGGTAACGATGCGAAGAGCTCGATATTCAAGAATTCATCCCTGAGCCGGCTGTTGAATGATTCCACGAATTGATTCTCCCAAGGTGAACCTGGTGGGATGTATTCTGCACGTGATCCAATACCTGTGCACCACTCCTGTAATGCATGGGCAATGAACTCAGGGCCATTGTCCATTCGTAGATAGGAGGGTGCTGGATACTGCTTGAGAAGTTCCTCAATGGCAGCAATCACATCCACCGCCTTGCACCTCCCGCCGACACGAATGGCGATGCAAACGCGGCTATCGCCAATACATAGTACGGGTACTCGCCCCTCAGCAACGTTCGGGAGCCGTCTGAGGGCCGTGCGCGCCTCCGCTTGCGCGGCTGGGGCCTCTGTAGGCCCTCCTCCCGCCAGATCCGTTGCACCCGTTTGTGGTTCACCGTCCAGCCCTCCAGTCGTAGGCGTGTGTAGGCATGCCGCCGGCCCCAGCGCACATGGCTCCGGACCAGCTCCTGGATACGTCTGCGTAGCTTCTGCTCCTTGATGTCTGCCAGCGGCACGGGCCGCCGTTGGGTGTTGCTTTTCTGACCCGCCAAACCGCAGGCACGGCACTGGGAAACCCGGAATCGGACCTGCAGAGCCACGACAGCTCTGTCGCACCGAGAGGTGCGCTTTGCAGCGCAGCGACGCTCAGGGCTCAGAAGTTCCCCCTCGCGCCGCAAGGTGCGCCTCACGGCGCAACAAGCTCTATGAGCATGGCCTTATCGAGTTCGGCATCGGCGAGTAATCGCTTGAGCCGAGAGTTCTCCTGCTCCAGCTCCTTGAGGCGTTCCGCCTCGGTGGCTTTCATGCCCCCGTATAGCTGCTGCCAACGGTGATAGGTGGCAGCAGAAACCTCCAGGGCTCGGCAGACGTCAGCGAAGCTCTGTCCCTGTTTAAGAAGGAGCTCAGCGGAGCGGAACTTGCGGATGATCTACTCGGGGCTGTGGCGTTTGCGTTTAATGGGGCTTCTCGTGGCCAAGTCTGGCCGTTAGGGAAGCTCTTATAAGGGCTGGTTCAGGTTTTGGGGACCACGTCAGCCCACGTCAAGATGATCTTGCTCCTACTAGCCTTTGCTCCTATAATCTGCCATGGGACTTACAAAGGCTGCAAGGTTGCCGATGGACTTCAATTCAGACCAATGGAACATCACCCAAATAACTCGAAACATTGGCGCAAACGAGCTTATACTCCAGCCAGACTACCAACGATTCTACATTTGGTCAGGCGACACAGAGCAAGGGCTGATTGATACAATTCTTAGAGGATATCCTATTCCGCCCATTTGGGTTTGGTGCCACAGAAACGAACAAGGTAGAGATATTTGGGAGGTCATTGATGGCCAGCAGAGACTGACCTGCATAGGCAGATTCAAGGATAATGTGTTCCCTTTTCGAGGCTCTGGCTTGCCGGACGACGATCCACTGCGTGATGCTGCTGGATGCTTTTGCGGACCACCGCCAACCAGCGTTGCCAATGGTAGAAGTCTTCCTCAGCTTCATCACGATTCGTTCTGGAATTACAGGATAAACTATATTGAGGTAAGGACGGAAGATCGCTCAAAGATCATTGATATCTTCAAAAGACTAAACAAGACATCTACAAATTTAAAGCCGCAAGAACTCCTTAACGCATTCTATGCTGGAAGATTCAAGAGGTGTATCTATAGCGTTACTTCGCAGCTACAGGATGACGACTTCTGGGGCGGAGGAGCCAGAGTATTTAAAAAACAAACAACGGATCGTATGGGAACCCAACAGTTTGTCTCGGAGTTATTTGTCTGCATGATGACTGGTGAATCGCAACACAAAAGTGAACAGGTGGAGGAGTTTTACAGTCGCTATGATTCAGAATTTAATAACGAGGAGACATGGAAGCGAAGGTTCTCCAGCACGCTTGACCTCATCAAAGAACTATTGCCAGGGCCGTCGCGATTCACAAAGAATTTTACTGATTTCTACACTCTATTCATCTATCTATACAGCCTCAAAAACGAAGCGGATATCAGGCTTGATATGTATGGCAACAAAAGAGTCATCTCAGATACGCTGGCAGACTTTGACCTGAAGTACACCGAGTCTTCAGAAAACGAAAACGCCATCGTGGGCGAGATATTTGAAGAGTACCGTTTAACAATTGAAGCAGCCTCAAAGGAGAAGAGTATGCGAGACAAGCGCTATTCAATTATAAGCGGTCTAATCAATCCTGGCTTACAGAGAATCGATCTCGACCCAAACAGAATATTCAGCGATGATCAAAAAAGGTATATCTGGAACAGTTCGTCAGACAAGGTCTGTGGCTACTGCAATCAGAGAGTTGAAAACTATCATGAGTACGAGCCAGATCACGTAACCCCTTGGTCAGTGGGGGGCAAGACAGTAGTTACTAACGGGCGCGTGTTGCATATTACCTGCAATCGCCGGCGGCAAGAAAGTGAAGCCTGATCGCATCAGTTTATGCGTCTCCTGCAAAGTAGAAACTTGGACTCACAAGCAAGCGGCATCTCATGGCGGTAGCGTCATCATGCGATGCAATTAAGTCTTTGCTGGCACAAATTAAGATCGCTAAGTGGGCACGATCTCTGATCAACTCCGTTCGCACCTTCGCATAAGGGATCCGGCCCACACCAGCGTTCTGCAACCGCCACGGCTGCTCGGTAGACGCGACCATCCGGATCACCACCCAGCATCAGAGCGAGATGGAGCTCCCTGAGCTGTCTCGATCCGATTTCTGAAAGTTCTTCAGCCCCCATGACTCTTCCCACCATGCGGCCAAGGCCGACACTGCAGGAACGATCTGCTGTGATGCCCACCATTGCGAGGCACTGTCGGATTCGGTCACGCCCCAGCCCCTCAAGGTCCCGACGCACCCACTCACTCCATGGGAGCTCCTCTCGCAACTCGATCGCAACCTGGCGAAGAAGCCCCTCAATCTTCTCCAGCTGCAGGCTACGGAATGACCGTCGCCGGCTTGGTTCAGGTTCTTCCAGAAATGCCTCATGGTCAGGCCAGCGGCTCAGGAGTCCTTTCCAGAACTGCTTCTGTTGAGCCGGCTTCATGGTCGCCACGATCAGCTCGCCAAGAAACACGCGCCAAGCTCGATGCGGCTCAGGGATCTCTTTGCCGTTTTCCTTCTGTTTCGCCCAAGGGAGCTGGGAGCCCCCTGCTTCAGTGCTGTACCAGTTGACCAGGGCTGTGCGGATCTCCTCCGGCTGACGCCAGACACTACAGGGTTGCGTCCCCTCAACAGCTGTGAGTAGCGCTTGGCCCAGCGCGTAGCCCACCAGCGGGGCAACAGCCTCGCCTACCTGGTGGAATCGGTTGGACGGAGTGCCGTGAAAGCGGAAGCCATCTGGAAACGACTGGACCCTGGCTGCTTCGCGGATGGAGAGCGTTCGGTCCTGCGAGGGATGGATATACCAATAACCATCCTTTGACATGTGGGCTGTGATGGTGATGCAAGGTTCATCGGGCCTGAGGATGTTGTACTTATTCCCAAAACTGTGTTCCTTGCCACTCTCCTTCTGAATACGCCCTTCCCGCTGGGCCCGGCTTGTCACCTGATAGCGTCGCTGCTCGTCCTCCAGCTCGTGATACTTCTTCCCTGTAGATCGCATCAGCTGAAAGGTGTCTCTGTCGTCTTCGCGCACCTTTCTTGTGATGTGATCTGGCAGATCCCCACTGTTGGTCGGCAACCAGTTCCGCATCAGCTGCTGATAGGTTGTGGCTGGCCCTTCGTAGGATGCTCGTGCCTTCCAATCCTCCCACCAGTCACCTTCAAGTTCAGGCAGATCACTGATGGCATCCATCAGACATGGCGCTGTCTTCTGATCAGTGAACTGTGGTTCAGGCCATTGCAGAGGTGAGCTGTAGCCAATCCGAGTGCCAGCGATGAACAGGCGAGGGCGGAGTTGTGGCACCCCGTACTGCCAAGCGTAGACAATCCTGGCATGGACGCGGTATCCGGCTGCTTCTGCACGGCTCACCACTTTCCTGAAGATCTCCTGATCACCGGTGAGGGCGATGTCGGGCACGTTCTCCATGAGGAAAGCCCGTGGCCGCACGTCCTCCACAATCGTCATGAAGGATTCCCAGAGCTCCCGCCGGCTGCTGTTGAGCTCCCAGTGCTGCCCGGCCACATCCACATCGTGTTTGCGCCAGCGGATGTTCCGCGAAAAGGGCTGGCATGGTGGCCCTCCCGCCACCAGCGCGATATCGCCACAGCGGTTCAGCTGAAGAATGATCCTCTGCAGTTCCTCTGGATCACTCAGATCACCTCTGTGCGAGCATCCCCCGAAGTGGTGGCGGTGCGTGGCGATCGAATCCGGCCTGATATCCGCACCCAGGATCACTTCGAACCCGGCCCGATGCAGTCCGAGGCTCAGTCCCCCTGCACCGCAGAACAGATCCACAGCCAGTGGGCTCTTCCTCGCCAATCTGTGCACATAAGCGGGCAGATCCTCCAGCTCACAGGCTTCTGGATGAGCTTCCAGCCTCTGCTCCGGCCCCTTCAGCGCCTTCAGCCGATGAGGATCTGCCTGTACACGGGTGGTCATCGTCTTCATGCTCTGCCGGGTGTCTGTATTGAATCGGGGAGCATCAGCCGCTCGATCCCATCCTCATCCAACAGATCGAGACAGATCGAACCTCCGAGTGCATTCAGGTTCCTCACACCGGCCCTCACCTGCTGATCGGGCAGATCGGCGAGCAGGCGTGTGAGGACCCTGTTCACATGGGGGAGAAGCCCATATTCGCGGTCACTGAGACCAAGGTGAAGCTCCTGGCTGTTGAACAGCCTTCGCACAAGATCGTAGTCATTGCCCGCCTTGCCGATCAGGCGCTCGGCTGCGAAGAAGAGACGGGCAAAGGTATTCCTGCCATGGCCATTGATCGAAGCTGTTCCCAGAAAACGAACAGCGGGCACTGGTCTGCGTCCGTTCCCCAGCATGAATCCCTCCTCGGGATCTGCAGGCACTGATCCCCGCCAGCGGAGCCAGACGAGATCGGGATAGCAGACAATCGTGAGCCAGTGCCAGATCCTCATGTCCGTTATCAGTGCTTGGTCCATTCCGCGCAGCGTGCGGTGCAGGGGTTCGACCAAGAGGGCGTCCAGCGCAGACTCGCGTACACCGGCCTCGATCGCCCCTTGGATCGTCTGATTCAGCTCGCTCAGATCAACCTTGCTGGGTAAGTCGATCACGGGCAGATCATCCGACTTGCGCAAAGCTTCTACAAGGTCCTGTTCGCTGATCGGGCACTGGAGCCTCCGGAGGAACTTGTTCATGCCACGCCCACCTTCACTTGAGTATCCATGTCGCTGCCTGTACCGGATGGTTCTGATTCCATTGGGAGATGGGCCCCTTCCGCCATCGCCTCGGCCAGCCTCACCAGGCGGGTTTCCTGCTGGATCAGCGCAGGCAACCGCAGCATCAGAGCGGTGAAGCCACCTGGGCGCTTCAGTTCATTGGCCAGCTGCGGCAGAGCGGCATGTGCCTCAAGATCCACGCCGGCAAGGCCGGTTGCAAAGAGTGCCAGTAGACGACGCTGCCAGCAACCCAGCTGCTCGATGGTCTCTCCCGGGGAAGCAGACGGGTCAGCGGTGGCGATCGTCTCCAGCTCATGGAGTGCCGTGGAGACCAGCACAGGCCAGACAGTGGCGCAGATGGAGCTGAAGAGTGCATCACGCAGCAGGGCTCCACCGTTCCGACGCCGTGAGCGGCTCATCAGCAGTCGCCGAAGGGGAGTGCTGACATCAGCATTGAGCTCGATCGTGGGTGGCTCGCCTGGAAGGATCCGGAACATCTGCTGGCTGCTGCCGGAAGGGAAAGCTTCCCAGCGCAGATGGAACAGTGGCTCGGCAGAACGGGATCGGCCGCTGAAACGCACGGTGTGGATTCTGCTGCGGCCCAGGATCTGACCACGCCTGCAGCCGTACCCATCCGAGGGAGCTTGAGCTTCACGGGTACGGACGAGCAGCGCCTCGGCCCGGATCTCCTCGCCATCGAGCAGAGCTGTGTAGGAGGTTTCGGTAAACCAGAGGCCGAGCCCGTCCGGCTCCAACGGAATCACGATGCGACGCCCAGTGGAGCGGCTGATCAGCCTGCAAAGAAACTGTGCCGGTGGATCATCCTGCTCGTGAGGCAGGAAGCATTCCTCCCAGCCCCAGGGTGGTGTGAGCAGGATCTCAAGGCGCACATCACTGAGATCACCTCGGAAGCGGAAGGTGACGGCATTGCTCACCTCCTGGATGACTTCTTCCGCGATGCTCTCGGGTGCTGTGACCCGGAAGGCTCCATCCAGGTCAACAGTGCGCCAGGGGAGGAATTCCATCGGTTCAACCTCCCTGACGGAACCCGGTCAGAGCGGGGTCGACACCTGCGGGGGGAGTGACCAGGCAGCGGAAGGGCACGGCGGTGAAACTCCCTTCAGCTGAGAAGACAAGCCTGCGGCCATCCGTATCGGCCATGGAGAGGTTCTTCTGGGAACCATGAATTTCAACCCCCGAGATTCGCCACGACTCACCCTGACCGGAATCCGCGATGCTGCGGAAGCTGAGTCCGGTCGTCGCAGGGGCCTCACCCCGGCCATACCGGATCAACTCTCCCTGCACGGCCCATCCACCGCGCTCGGGGTCAAACCAAGACCCTTCCCGATCCACATGCACCTCAAGGCGAGGCTTTTCTCCTCTGGCTGCGGCCGCTGCAGGTGACGATCCCTCGCCCAAGGTGAGCATGCGCATCAGCAGCTCAGGCCCCGCATCCGGTGCGGGCTCGTCGACACTGAGGAGGCGCAGCTGGAGGAGCTGGCGGATCTCAGCCCTCAGCCCCCTGAGGCGGCCAGCAGAGCCCCGCCAGTCGTAGCTCTCGCGCAATCTGCGGGTGGTGGGTAGCCAGTCGTCATGCGTGACGGGCTCGGCTGCGCGGAAATATTCCTCGGCATCTCCGGCAAATTCTCTGCTGTTCTCCAGGGCCTCGGATGATGGTGTCTGCAGGAGAGCAGATCCAACGAGCGCGACAGCGCAGTAACTGCCACCATCATGCAGCCGGAGTCCTTCGGCATAGTCCACAACCATCCCTGCACCACGGATCATCGCGATGGTGGAGCGGCACGGGAGGCATGCCTCGTTCGGCGAGACACGCGTCACCCCGACCCTGATCAGGGTGTCGAGAGCAGGATGCAGGAGGTCCGGCCGGTCTTCGGGCTGAATACGCCTGGGGAGAGGAAATCCGGTGATGTCGATTGCGGCCGAATCACCGGGACTCAGGGCCGCGTCTCCACCGGGTTCCGCCCGAGTGGCAGCCAGAAATGGAGCCCATAGCCCGCTCACCTCAGCCCTGCTTTCAAAACTGGCCCGGGATTCGCCTGCGACGAGCACGCGTGAGCGCACCTTCAGCCGGCCCCAGCTGATGGCGGGCCAGAACCACTTGGCTGCAGCCTCGGTGAAGTCACGGCAGAGCTCCTCAGGCTCGCGGATCCCGAGGCTACCCACATCATCACGATCGGGCTCGTGAAATGCCGGAATCAGCAGAGAGGTGCCCGACCCCTTCAGTCCGACACGATCAAGCTGCAGCTGGCGGGCATCCTCTGCATCACGCCAGTCTGAGAGGGCGACAGGGATGCCATCCCGCTCCGCAGCCACACCGAGATAGGCCCCATCCAGAAACGCCTCGCCGTCCATGTCATGGGCGGGCAGCTCGCTGCGTCCGAAAACCCGCAGGCCGCGCTTCTCCATGCCTTGCACGGAAGAGGAGAACAGCACCGTGAGCAGACGGGAGTGCATCCAGCTCACGGCCTTGCCCAGGCCGAAGCTGCCACCCCGACCAGTCTCTTCCCCTGTCGAGAAATTCTGGATGCAGAGCCTCCGGAAGTTGCCTTCCTCATCCCAGTCGTCCCCAGTCAGCCCCGCCGTGCCGCTGTCGCTGATCCGCAGGCAGACCAGCGTCTCAGCCTCCATTGCTTCGATACCGGCCCGCAACGTCAATGCGGCTCCTCCAGCCCCTTTCACGGCGCCGAGATGGGGTCGCAGTGTCTGCCAGTTGATGCCGCCGAGGAACGCTTCACGCTCCTCCCCCCGCAGAAGGATCAGATCGAAACAGACCTCAGCAGCTTTGCTGCCGACTCGCTGATCAGTGCTGTTCTGGCAGATCTCACGAACCAGTGTCTCCAGAAGAGAGCGGCGACGCTGGCTGCCACCCCCCTCGAACAGCTCAGCGGCAGCACTGCCTCCACTTGAGCGCCCTTGACCGAGCGCAGGCGTTGTGACCCATGTCAGTGGTGTGGGCATGGATCCCTGAAAGCCCCCAGACACTAGATGCGGTGTGGTGCGGATCATAGGGTTCAGATGTACTGAGGGCAGGTATCAAGTGCCACCGGTGTAACAGGTCTCAGGGATGGCTCTCCAGCGCCACCGACTTGCTGTTCATCACCCTCAACAAGAGCGAAGTCCTCTTCTCCCCCTCCACCCGCTATCGCGACCTGGCCCTCGGCCCATCGCTGTTCCACTGGGAGAGCCAGAGCACCACCACCGCCGCCTCCCCCACCGGGCAGAGGTACATCCACCACGAGGCGCGGGGTTCACGGGTGCTGCTGTTTGTGCGCGAGCACCGGCGGGAGGGTGGGCGCGCCGGGGGTGTCACCAAGCCGTTTCGCTGTCTGGGGTTTGCGCGGTACGAAAGCCACGAGGGGGAGCGGATCTTGTTCGTCCACTAGTGGCGATTCGCTGGCGGTTGGAGCGACCCATCCCGGCGGGGTGGATGCAGGGGATGGCGTTGGCGGTTTGAGACCCGCCAGACTGGAGGCCACACCACCCCGGCGACCATGACGACCGCCACCCCCCAGCGCCTCACGGCGATCCTGTACCGGGAAGACGAGGTCTACGTGGCGGAGTGCCCGGAGGTCGGCACCGCGAGCCAAGGCGACACGATCGAG
>Ga0164293_10003570_pt1 | contig 13271 bp, 11 predicted proteins | sample GEODES118metaG_FD_111487 | JGI IMG/M metagenome (GOLD analysis project Ga0164293, IMG submission 111487) | Eutrophic lake water microbial communities from Lake Mendota, Wisconsin, USA - GEODES118 metaG | ecosystem: Environmental > Aquatic > Freshwater > Lake | place: USA: Lake Mendota... | reverse complement strand
CGGCGACGGCCTTGGCCTCAACCGCCTCGCCGGCGAGCCAGTGGCGCAGATCCGCGGCCAGCGCGGCTGCGGTGGCGTAGCGTGCCGCCGGGTCCTTCTCCAGGCAGCGCAGGATGATGGCGTTGATCGCGGGATCGACCTCGGCGGCGAGGCTCGCGGGTGCGAGCGGCTCGTCGCTGACCACGGCGCGGATGGTGTCGATCAGGGTGTCGCCGCCGAAGGGCCGCCGCCCGGTGGCGAGTTCGTAGAGGATCACGCCCAGGGCGTAGACGTCGGTGCGGCGGTCGATGGCCGTGGTGTTGCCGCGAGCCTGTTCCGGGCTCATGTAGGCCGGCGTGCCCTGGACGATGCCCGAGAGCGAGCGGAACGAGGCTTCGCCGCTGACATCCTTGGCCAGGCCGAAATCCATGACGATGGGCCGGTCCGCCTCGTCGACCATGATATTCGCGGGCTTGAGGTCGCGGTGCACCAGGCCGTGTTCGTGGGCGTGCTCCAAGGCATCGCACACCGGCAGCAGCAGCGTGACCAGATCCGCCAGACTGCGCTCGCCCCCGATCAGGGCGCTCAATTCACGGCCTTTGATCAGGTCCATGGTGAAATAGTGGCGGCCATCGATCTCGCCGGCGTCGTGCACCGCCACGATGTTGGGATGGCGCAGTTGCCCGGCGGCGCGGGCCTCGCGCACGAAGCGGCGGATGGCGTCGGTCCCCGCGAGGTCGCCAGCGATCATCACCTTGAGCGCGACCCGGCGCTTGAGCCGCGGATCGACGGCGATGTAGACCACGCCCATGCCGCCGCGGGCCAGTTCGCGCTCGATGCGGTACGGGCCGAACGCGGCGCCATCGGCCATGCCGCCGGCCACCGCCGGAGCGTCGCCTACCAGTAACGTCGCCTGCGAGAGCGGGTCTGGGGCGGTTTTCTGGGCTAGCGGCGTGACCATGGTGGCAGCCAGCGCCGAGGGTGGTGCCAAGACCAGGGTCTGCTGGCAGCGCGGACAGGGGCGCGCAACGTTGGGATCGGCGGTGGTGGGTTTGGAACGCGCCCCGCAGGCGCGGCAGGCGAAGATCACCGGATTGCCCAGGGCCAGCACTCCGCCGCAGGCCGGGCACGGCGGAATCGAACCGGTGGCGGGTTGGTCGAGGGCGGCGCGCTCGCCGCACAATCCACAGGTCAACGTCACGGTGCTCATGGGCGGCTCCCGGGCCCAAGGTAGGACGCAGGTGGTCGGGGCGCAACCGCCTGGGTGATGGCTTTCTCAGCGTATCTCATACCTTGCACCTGAACGTCATTCACGAGCCAGGAGCCTATTCATGAACAAGTTGAAATGGGGTAACGAATACAGCATCGGCATCCGCGAAATCGATGATCAGCACCGTGAGTTCATCACCATCATCAACAAACTCATCTGGGCCGAGGACAATCACTATCCCATCGAGCTGGGGGCGCGGTTCATCCACGAACTGGTCAAGTACGCCGAGTTTCATTTCGTGTGTGAAGAGAACATGATGTACCTCCATGCATATGAGGGCCTGCCCGCCCAGGTCGCCGAGCACGGCAAGCTCATCCGCATCATGCAGATGAAGTACAACGAGTTCCGCGCTGGCGCGAGCAGCTATGAGTCGGTGTGCAAGTTCGCCTTCATGTGGCTGATTTCGCACACCACCGAAGAGGATAAACGCTTCGGCGAATTCTTCCTCAAGAACGTGGGCAACGCCGGCAAGGGTTGAGCGCTCTCCGCGCTCAACCCCGCGAGGTGCCGCCGCGGGTCGCGTCGAGCAGGTCGGCGGCTTGATGTTGCAGTTTGCGCGCTGCGCCGTCGGTTGCGTCGGCCGAGCGCAGGGTTTCGCCTGTGGCTGCGGCCAGGGCGGTGGCGGTGGAGCTGAGCATGAGAATATCGTCGATGGCGTTGGCGGTGTTGCGATTCATCTCGTTAGTGGTTGCGGCCTGCTCCTCGACCGCGGCCGAGACGGTCTGCTGCATGGCGCTGACCTGCTGAGTGGCTTCAGTCACCACCAATAGGCGCTGACGAATGGCGGCGGTGGCCTGCTGTACGCCCTGGGCCTGGGCGACGATGCCGCTGGCAGCCTGCTGGGTTTGCAGGGCTAGGTTCTTGACCTCGGCGGCGACCACGGCGAAGCCGCGTCCGGCGTCGCCGGCGCTGGCAGCCTCGATGGTGGCGTTGAGTGCGAGCAAATTGGTGCGCCCGGCGATGGCCTGGATGGTGGTGATGACGCTGCCGATCTGCTCGCTGGCGGTCGAGAGGGCCAGCATGGTCGGAGCCATTTCATCCACCGCCCTGAGGGTGCGGTTGCCGGCGGCGGTGGCATCGCTGGCGGTGCGCGCGATTTCGCTGATCGAGGCGGTCATCTCGACCGTGGCGGCGCCGATCGCTTGGACATGTACAAGCAGGGTATGGGCTGAGCCGGCAATCTGCTCGGCCTCGCTGCGGCGACTTTCGGCCGAGCCGCGCAGATCCTTGCCGATGGTCACCAGGCTGGCGCTGGCGACGGCCACTTCGTCGGCCTTGATCGTCGCCAGTTCAAGCATGCGTTGCATGCGGTCGAGGGTGCGGTTGACCGCGTTGGCCAGGCGCCCGATTTCGTCGGCACTGCTCGCTTTGAGCCGGCTATCGTGATCGCCCTTGGCCATGGCTTCGAGCACCAGCACCGTGTGCGCCAGCGGTCTGACCACCAAGCGGCGCAGAACCAGGATGGTTGCCAGCACCAGGACGCCCTGGACCAGCGGGATGAAGATGAGCAGTGCCACGGTGAGTTGGCGCTGCTGGGCGAGCAACGGTCCGCGATCGACCAACAATTGGACGGTACCGAGGAGTTGGTCCTCGCGCATCACCGGCACCGAGCGCATAATGCCATCCGCGCTGGGCAGGGCGGTGGCCGCGCCCAGGGTGTCGCCCTGCCGGCTGCGGCCAAGGAAGAGGTCGGCGCTGCTCGCCTCACCATTGAATATCAGGATCGCCACCACCTCGGGATCGGCGAGTTCGGCGTCGGTGATGGCCTGGGCGCCAGCCTGATCGGTGTTCCACAGCGGTGCAGCGGTGGCGAGGGCCAGACGCATCGCGGTGAGTTCGGCCTTGGCGGTCAGGGCCGCCTGGGCGTGTCCGCGCAGGTAGAGCAGCAGCCCCACCCCCGCAGCCGCAAGGACCAGGGTGCTGACCACGACCACGGCGACAGCGATCTTGGCCGAGACCGTCCGGCTCAACTCGGTGAACATGGGTTACTTTTTCCAGTCAGTCTGGCCGTACGCAGTCAGGATGGTGGCCAATTCGCCGGAGGCGCGTAGGGCGGCGGTACCGTCAGAGAGGATCTTGGCCAGTTTTCGGCCGCGGTCGGTGGGTGAGAAGGCGATGGACAGGGGGAATCCAGCTCCGGCTTGGCCTGCCTGGCGTAAATGGGCGAGTTCGATCTTGGCCCCGCCCGCCGCAGCCTGAATGACGCTCCAGTCCTCAATGAACAGGTCGAGGCGCTTTTTGGCCAGCATGCCGAGGGCCAGTTCGGTCGGCTTGTCGCCCTTGAGGCTCTGGATCTTCTGGGGGTTGGTGGCCAACCACTCCATGAAGGAGTTGCCCTGGAGGTCCTGCCCATAGTCGTAGTCGGGGATGGTGCCGATGCTGAGTCCCTTCAGGCTGTCGAGTCCGGCGTAGGTCCAGGTGCTGGCCGCCGGGGTGACAAAGACCGGACCTCAGAAGCCCTGGGCCTCGTCGGGGAAGGCCAGCGTGTCGCTCTCGCCTTTGCTCGTCCCGATGGCGCCGTCGATGCGACCGGCTTCGACCTCGTCCAGGGTGCGGCTCCAGGGCATGACCTGGTAGTCCACCGTGTAGCCAGCGGCGCCAAATACTTTGTGTGCAATCACCACCATCGAACCAGGCTTCTCAGACCCGGGAATTGCGTTGAACGGAGGATAGATGTCGGCGCGGAGGGTGACGGTTTCTGCGGCAACAAGGAGTCCGCCGCAGAAAACTGCAAGAAAGTATCGCATAGGAGGAACCCCGGGGTTTGAACAAGGGGCACATCACAATCGGTCTGTCTGCAAGAACGTAAACGATGGTCTGTTGTGAAGCATGATTCGCCCCTTCCCTCTGCGGCTCAGGGCATGGGATATCCATCATGTCCTCCTTTCTTCGCTTCCAGGCCGTGGCCGGACCCAGCGCGCGACTGCGCGACGAGGCCCTGGCACCTCTGGTGACGGCATGGACCGGTGCGGTGAAGCGTGTGGTCGAGCCCGACCGTCCTGGGGACATCCTGGTGGATCTCGACACCCCGAGCCTGTTCGGCGACAGCGCTGCGACCTTGTGGGTGGTGCGCGCAGACGCGGCATGGCTCAAGACTCATGGCGCACTGTTCGCGCCCCTGGTGGGTTCCCAGGCGGTTCACGGCGCACTGGTCCTGGTGACGGACGAGCTGGACGGGCGTAGCGCCTTGGCCAAGTCGCTGCTCAAGGCCGGGGCTCTGGTCAGCGCCGACCTGCCGCCCAAGAGCGAGGAGGCGTGGCTGCGGGAACGCCTGGTGGCGATCCACCCCCCCGGCGCCAGCGACCTGCGGGCGGTGGTGGCGGCGCTGCTCGACATCCACGGCGCCGATGCCGATGCCCTGCTTGGGGCCTGTGAATTGCTCGCCTTGTACCACGACGACCGGCCCATCACCCCCGCCGGGGTCCAGGCGTTGTTCGCCGGCGTGGCTGAAAAACCCGTGTGGGAGGTCACTGGAGCGATCCTTGACGGTCAACCGCGCCGCGCACTGGAACTCATCCGCGCCGGCCGCCTGGGTCCGGAGCAGGTCCTTGGGGGCCTCGCCGCCGAGGTCCGCCGGCTGCTTGCCTGCTGCGCCACCCCGGACGACGCTGCGGCGGCGCAGCTGGTGGGGGCGAAGGGAAAACCCAATTTATACTATGCCCGTCGCCGGGCCGCAGCCTTGGGAACGGGCCCGCTGTTGCGGCTGCTCAACGGGGTGGTCCAGGCCGCCCGTCAGGCGCGGCGGTCAGGTGCCGATCCCGAGCTGGTGATCGAGGTGCTAGTGCTTCACGCACAGCGTGTCGTGCGGCCCGCCCGGCGCTGATTTCAGGTGGCACAACCGGGGCGGAACGCCATAACCGTACGCCGCTGCCGCACGGGCAGCGAATGGGGCCGGCATGAACGTATTCTTCTGTGACGTCTGCGGCGTCCGGGTCACGGACGTGGACCTCAAGAGTGGTCACGGAATGCGGCAGCGGCACGATGTTATTTGCGCCACCTGCCTCGAAATGGGTCACGGCAAGGGCTGGGCCGAAAAGGCAGGGCTCTCCGCGCGCAGTGCGGTTGTCATCACTGACAAGACCCCGCGTCCGGCAGATCCAGCGGCCCGCCTCGATGTCCCGCGTGACCGCGCTGCCACCATCGACAATAGTGCGCCAGTGCCTGCGTCTGCGTCGGTACCGACCCCAGCGCCAGTGCCTGCTGCCCCGGAAACCGCGGGCGATCTTGACGGGCTGGCGGCGAGCTTTGCCGCCATGTCTGTCACCCCGGAACGCCCAGGGCAGGTTGATGAACCGTCTGATTCCGCTCCTGCGCCCCAGGGCGGCAAGGCCGACACCGAGCCGGGCATCGAGGTTGATGAGTTGCCTGCCGCATCCGGTCGGCGCAGCACCAGCGGACGGCTCAAGTCCCCCAGCAGCAAGGTTGGCAGCCCTGGCAGTGCCCGCACGCCCAAGCCATCTGGTGGCAAGGCGGCAGATTCCGAGCGTCGCGCCACCGCGCCGTCTTCGGCCAACACCCCGGTGGTAAACCCGACAGCGGTCGAGACGTGCGTCGATTCGTCCAAGAAAGCCACCAGTTCGACCAAGCGCACCAAGGTGACGAAGAGCGTGCGTAAGCCAGGCGGCATCCCGCGGGTGGTGCTGGTGACGATCGCGGGTGTGCTCCTCATCGTTGTCGCCGGTCTTGGCATCATGGCCACGATGGGGGTATTCAGCGGGTCAAAACAGGCTCGTGTATTCGACCCCAAGGAGGCCCGTGACCGCCTCACGGAGGCTCATAAGGAGGCCAAAGTGGCGTCGTTCAAGGACCCACACGAGGCTACCGACGCCCAAGTCGAAGAAGCGATCAGCAAGATCCGCGACATGCAGGCGGCCATGAGCCAGTTTGAGAAGGCGGTCAGCGGCCAGTGGTCAGAAAGCCAACTTGGGACCCACCTGTCCAATCTGGGCTACGCCGATGTCATGGGCAAGATGAAGATGTGGAATGATGAGAAAGCCAAGCGCGGCCAGCGCATGAAGTGAGCGGCGGTCACGTAGAAACCGGAGTTGGCCCACGCGCCGCCGCCCTCACGGCCTTGTGCAGGCTGGAGGCTGGCGACGGAGGTTTTTTAGTAGAATCCATGGATCTGACCCCGCTTGAGCCGCGGGATCGCGGCTTGGCCCGGGAACTCGTGCTGGGGGCCGAGCGTTTCGCGTTGCTTTACGATACGGTAGCCGATCGCTTCCTGCGCCCAGGGCCGCAGCCTGCGCCATTGCGTGCAGCCCTGCGCCTCGGGGCGCATCAGTTGTTGGCGCTGGATCGGGTGCCGCCCCATGCGGCGGTCGCGACCACGGTGGGCGCCCTGCGCGCTTGCGGCTACGCGGGTTTGGCAGGGGTGGCCAACGCGGTGCTGCGGCGACTCTCCAGCCTGCGCCGTGAGCGTGGCGGCGAAGGTCCCCTTGGTCGGCTGGCCCCGGCGGACGTGCCCGAGGCGGTCCACCTGCGCCATGCCCTGCCCCGGGTGTTGGTCGAGGATCTGCTGCCGGTGCTGCCCACCGGCACGGAGGCCGACTGGGCGGCGCTCAACCATGTGCCGCCCCTGTGCACCCGCAGCCGGCCTGGCCTGGGCCCGCTGCCCGGGCGTTCGATCCTGCGTCAAGATGGTCCGTGGACCTGGTGGGACGATCCCGACGAGGCTCTCGCTGGCCCGGTGGCGGATGGTCGTGCCCGGGTCCAGGACCGCAGTCAGGGCTATGCCCTGGAGGCCGCCCGGGTGCGCCCCGGTGAACTCGTGGCTGATCTGTGCGCCGCCCCAGGGGGCAAGAGCATCGCCTTGGCCGAAGCCGGGGCCCGCGTGATCAGTGCCGACGTGGATGTGTGGAAATGCCGCGACCTGATGGAGCAGGGCCTGGCGACGCTATGTGCCAATGGCCACGCTCCGGCCCTCGTCCCGGGCGCCTTCGACGTGGTGGTGGTTGATGCGCCTTGTTCCAACACCGGCGTCCTGGCCAGACGGCCCGAGGCCAAGCGGCGCTACACCCGCGCCGTCGCCGCGAGTCTGGCGCGACTTCAGGCTGAGCTGCTGACGGCAGCTGCCGCCTTGGTCAGACCGGATGGTCGGCTGCTCTACGCCACCTGTTCACTGACCCCCGCCGAGAACCAGGGGGTGACCCACCGCCTCGACGGCTGGCGGGTGTTGGCCGAACATCGCGCATGGCCCGACGCCTGGCAGGCGGGTGGCTACGCCTGCGTGTTGGTCCGCGTCTAGGCTGTCGCAGTCCTGCACAGCTTGCGCGCGCGGGTTTCGTGCGTCATCATTACCCAGATGCGTCCCCCGCGCGTGCCTTGGATCATGGCTGGCCTAGCCGCTGCTGGCGGCATTGCCGGACTACTCACCGGCAATGCATTGGTGCCGAGTCTGGCGGCCCTGGCCGTGGCCCTGACCGCCGTCGCGGCCCGTCCGCGGGCCATCCCCCGCGAAGAAGAGATCCTGCCCCTGGTGGCGGCCTCGGCGCCGGTGGGGATCGTGGTCACCGATCCGCGCCAGCCCGACAACCCCATGATCTGGGTCAACGACGCGTTCTGCCGGATGAGCGGCTATCGCCGCGACGAGGTGTTGGGGCACAACTGCCGCATGTTGCAGGGCGGGGCCAGCCAGCCAGCTCTCAGGGGATTGCGCGCCGCAATCGACTCAGGACGGACCTACCGCTGCCGGTTGCACAATCGGCGCAAGGATGGCAGCGGATTCTGGAATGATCTCACCGTTACCCCCATCCCCGGGGCCGATGGTCGGCCCCGTTTCTTCATCGGGGTCCAGGTCGATGTCACCGCCGAGGTCAAAGCCCAGGGACGGATCACCGTCCAGGGGGCGCGCTACCGCAGTCTGTTTGCAGCTCTGGCCGAGGGCGTGATGGTGCAGGATGCCGGGGGCCGCATTTTTGAGCATAATCCGGCTGCCGCCCACATCCTCGGCCTGAGTGACGACCAACTTGCCGGGCGGACCTCGATCGATTCCGCGTGGCATTGCGTGCATGAGGACGGCACGGAGTGGCCGGGGTCCGACCATCCCGCCATGGTCTGTCTGCGTACCGGCGAACCGGTGCCCGCCCAGATCATGGGGGTGCAGCGCAGCGATGGCTCACTGGTGTGGATCCAGCTGACCAGCCGGCCAGTGGACGAGTCTGGGGTGCGCACCGTTGTGACCTCGTTTGCTGACATCACCCAACGCAAGGTGGTCGAGGCCGAATTGCGTCAGGCGATGACCGTGGCTGAGGCGGCGGTACGCGCCAAGAGCGAGTTCCTCGCCACCATCAGCCACGAGATCCGCACGCCGATGAACGGCATCATCGGCATGTCAGGATTACTGCTCGACGATGCGCACCTTGATGAGCGGCAGCGCGACTGCGCGCAGACGGTGCGCACGTGCGCCGATGGTCTGCTGGACCTGGTCAATGACCTGCTCGATTTCAGCAAGATCGAGGCCGGTCGGATGGAAATCGAAACCGTGACCTTCGATCCGCTCCAGGAATGCGAGGATGCGCTCGCCCTGATCGCTGGGCGGGCCGAGAGCAAGGGCCTGATTCTGGTGCTCGATGCCGATCCTAAGCTGCCGCAGAGGGTCACCGGAGACCCAGGCCGCATCCGCCAGGTGCTGCTCAACCTGGTGGGCAATGCGGTGAAATTCACGCTCAGCGGGTCGGTCGTGGTGCGTTTGAGCCTGGGCGCCGGTCCAGGCGGGATGACCTGGCTGTCACTCGCGATCGAGGATACCGGGGTGGGCATCCCGGCCGACGTTCTGCCGCGCTTGTTCACCCCGTTTACCCAGGCGGATGCTTCGACCACCCGGCGCTTTGGTGGAACCGGCCTGGGGCTCGCCATCACCCGTCGTCTCGTCGAGGCGATGTGTGGAACCGTCACCATTACCAGCGAGCTCGGGGTCGGGACCACCTTCCGCTGCACCATTCCCGTCGGTATCGTGATCCTGGCTGAGGACCCCGAGGTGCCGGTGCTGGGGCCGGATCCGGTGCTGCTTGCCGGTGTGCCGGTGGCGACGGCGGCCCTCGCCCGTCGCCTGGGTCACTGGGGGGGGGAGACGGTGGCGGTGGGCGGGGCGGCGGCTGCGGCTGCCTGGCTGGCGGCCAATCGGTGTGGCCTGGTCATCGCTGGCCCAGGGCTTGAGGGCGATCCGCTCGTCCTGCTCGCGGCGCGGCCAGCCGGGATTCCTGCCATCCTGCTCGCACCCCAGGCCGGCCGGCCCGGCGCCGAGCGGCTGGCCGAGGCGGGCATTGGGGCGGTTCTCGGGCTGCCCCCGCGGGTCGAGGCCCTGGCCGAAGCAGTCGCGATGGTCCTTGGTCGGCCCATGGCCAGCCGCGCACGGGGCGGCATGACCGCACTGCCGCACCTCGTCGGCCGGGTGCTGGTGGCCGAGGACAACGCTGTGAACCAACGGGTGGTGCTGGCCATGCTTGCGCGCCTCGGTCTGACCGCTGATGCCGTGGGCAACGGCCAGGAAGCGGTCGCGGCCGTAGGCAATCTGCCCTATGATCTGGTGCTGATGGATTGCCAGATGCCGGACATGGACGGATATGCCGCCACTGCCGCGATCCGCGCCCGCGAGACAGCCGGCCGTCGCTTGCCGATCATCGCCCTGACCGCAGATGCGATCGAGGGTGTCAGGGAACGTTGCTTGGCCGTGGGCATGGACGCCTACCTCACCAAGCCCATTCGCCATGCCGATCTGGTGGCGCTGCTCCAGTCCCGCCTACCAGCGGGCAGCGGCAATCCGAGCTCGACCTCGGGCCGAACGCAGCTCGCCGCCGTCCCCTGCGATCGGGCGGTCATCATGCGTTTGGCTGAGGAGATCGGCTATGAGGCCGGCACGCTGCTGCCCGAGATCTGTGCGGCCATGGCGGTCGATGTGGCTAGTCTGATGACGGCGAGTGCAGCGGCCCTGGCAGCGGGGGATCACGCGACCATCGCCCGCGATGCGCACCGCCTCAAGGGCCAGGCCCTGACCCTCGGCCTGGGTGAGCTGGTGGGGATGGCTTCCGGCCTCGAACGTGCCGCGAACGAAGATGGAGTGGATTTGGCGGTACGGATAGCCGCTCTGGGGCCGGCCTGGGAACGGGCCAGGACGGCGCTCGCCGCAGCGGTGGCGCAGGCTCTCAGTGTCCCGCCCGCCATGCCGCCATCCGGTCGATGAGCGGGGGCGGGAAACCTAAACAACGCAATGAACCGTAGACTTCAGGCGGGGTTCACAGGATGGGGAGGATGGGAAGGATGGAATTCACCGGGACCTTCGACGGCTTCATCCTCCCCATCCTCCCCATCCTGTTCCTTTTTTCGAACTAACCCAGCGGGTGAGCGCGGAACATGTTCGATAGCTCTGAATCAACGACTGATGCATGCCCCTTGGCCGAGTCCATTGCGTAAACGCACGCAGCCGCCGGGTATCCGGCGGCTGCGATGACGACGACGGCCAGGGGGCCGAAATCAGGCGGTCTTGATGTTGCGCACCTTGGGCAGGCAGAACACGCTGTTCTTGCCCTCGACCCACTTGTCGTCGGCTTTGAGGCGCTCAAGGCGCTCGGCGCGGGACAGGACGTTGCGGTGCTTGGAGAAACCGCCCTTGGTGACGAAGCTGCTGTGGATGCTCATGGGAACCTCTGCCGGTGGGGTCGGGCTTTGTAGGGTCGCGCACGCGAAGGCAAGTCTCAAACCGCTGGACGGGCGGGGGAGGCCCGGTGCGCCTCCTGGATGCGGCCTTTGACGTTGCTCTCCAGGTGCTCGGCCTGCCACGCCAGCAGCCGGGCCACGGGATGGGCCGGGTCGGTGGGCGCGTCGGTCTTGAGCCGGGCGAGGACCTCCACCAGGGGCTCCTCGCGGTCGTGGTAGAGCTCGCGATAGACCTCGCGCAGGGCGCGGATGGCGTCCTTGGGGAAGCCGTCGCGCTCCATGCCGATGACATTCACGTTGATCGGCTCGGCCGGGTTGCCATTGACCATGAGGAAGGGCGGGACATCCACACGCACCCCGCTCATCCCGCCGACAAAGGCGAGTTCGCCGATGGTGACGAAGTGGTGTACGCCGGTCATGCCGCTGATAACAGCCTTGCGTCCGACCTTGACGTGACCGGCGAGCTGGGCGTTGTTGGCGATGACCACGTTGCGTTCCACCAGGCAGTCGTGGCCGATGTGGGCGTAGGCCATGACCAGGGTGTCGTCGCCCACCGACGTGAGCATGCCACCCGTGGCGGTGCCCTTGCTGATGGTCGCGCATTCGTGGACGCGGACCCGCTCGCCGATGATCGTTTCGCTGTCTTCGCCTCGATATTTCAGATCCTGGGGATCGCTGCCCACGACGCAGCCGGGGAACAGGATCGACCCTGCGCCCAGGGTGGTGCGGCCATAGACGGTGGCGTGGTTGCGCAGCTCGACATGGGGGCCGATCCGCACGGGTCCTTTGACCACGCAAAACGGGCCGACGGTGGCGTCAGCGTGGACTTCAGCCTGGGGATCAACGACGGAAAGTGGGTGAATGGCCATAAGGGAAGCGTCTCGGAGGGGCGCAGCATTCCGCCGCTGCCGGGCAGCGCAAGCCACCGCGCGTATCGTGGCCCGCAGCCACGGGTGCGGACAGCCGATGACCGCATTGCACCGTCCGCCGAAGGCGGACACCGAACCGTGCGCGTAGCGCACACCGCACCGTTGCGTTTATCCGCCGCGTGCGCGCCAGACGCTGGGCGGGACGCCGACGTGGCGGCGGAACAGGGCGGTAAAGGTGAAGGGATTGGCATAACCGAGATCACCGGCGATGTCGGCCACGGTGCGTTCGGAGGTGAGCAGCGCGGCCCGGGCGCGTTCCAGGCGGCGGCGCAGGCGGTACTCGCCTGGCCCCTGGCCGGTGGCCGCCTTGAAGCGGCGGCGGAAGGCGTCGTAGCCCAAGCCTAGTTCCCTGGCCACCAAGCGCAGGTCGGGTCGGGCATCCTCGGCCAGCAGGCGGCAGGCCCGGTCCACGTCCAGATCGGGTAGGTCGGTGGGCTGCGCCTCGGTCCCCAGGAGACTGAACAGGAGCCCTTGCAGGCGCACCAGTTGAGCCGGCAGATCGCGGTCCGTGGCGCGGTCGAGGACCGTCACCGCCCGCCACAGCTCGCGCACCAGGGCGAGGTCGATGCCGGGCTGGCGCACCGGCCGGGCGGGATCGAGCAGGCCCATGTCGGCGAGCATGGCTGCGATGCGCGCGTCAAGGTGGACCCAGCACTCGGCCCAGGGCTGATCCGCTGCGATCAGCAGGCTATGCCGGACCCCGGCGAAGCGCTGGAACAGGCTGCCGGGGGCGATGGCGTGGTCGTGCCCGGCCATGGTGAACCGCGCCGAGCCGCGCAGGCACAGGACCGCGGAATAGGCGGCACGGGCCTCGTCCCGGGGATCCCAGCCCGCGGGCTTGACCATGAAGCCGCAGGCCAGCAGCACGCCTCCGGCCAGGGTCCGGTAAGACAGGTGGTTGGTGCACAGTCCGCTGGGCACGGTGGTCATGGGGGGAGTCTGCGGCTGACGCCAGAAATGATAGGCTCGCGCCCACCGCCGGGATGGACAATCGGGGGTCGGATAGGGTAGGCTGCAGCCATGACCGACCTCACCGTGCTTGACGATCCCACCGCCCTGGCCCGCCACCGCGAGCCGATGCATGCGCGCTGGGCGCCGTCCACCGGCAAGGTCCTGTCCCTCGACGGCATGTGGGATTTTCATTACGCGGCGCGGCCGGCAGCGGCGCCCCAGGGGTTTGAGGACCCCGCCTTCGACCTTGCCGGCTGGAGCGTCCTGCCGGTGCCCGCCAACTGGGAAATGCACGGTCATGGCGAGGCGCTCTACCAGAACATCCGCTACCCTTTTCCCGCCAACCCGCCCTTGGCTCCGGACGAGAACCCCACCGGCTCCTATCGCCGCTGGTTCGACCTGCCCACGGATTTCGCCGGTCAGCGGGTCTATCTGGAGCTGGGCAGCGCAGACAGCGCGTGCCATGTGTGGGTGAACGGGGTCGAGGT
>Ga0164293_10003569_pt1 | contig 13272 bp, 7 predicted proteins | sample GEODES118metaG_FD_111487 | JGI IMG/M metagenome (GOLD analysis project Ga0164293, IMG submission 111487) | Eutrophic lake water microbial communities from Lake Mendota, Wisconsin, USA - GEODES118 metaG | ecosystem: Environmental > Aquatic > Freshwater > Lake | place: USA: Lake Mendota, Wisconsin... | reverse complement strand
TTCCCGTGGGGCAAGGCCGCCGGTGATGCGCTTGCCGCCGCCCGCGCCGTCCCGTTCGCCTGGGGCGTCCTGCCGGCGATCCTCGGCGCCGGAGTCGGGGCGGGGACCGTCGTGGCGCTCTGGCAGCGCTCGCGTCGGACGCCCGACCTGATCGCGCGCGCGGGCCTCGCCCGCACCTTCCAGAACATCCGCTTGTTCACCGACCTGAGCCTCGTCGAGAACGTGCTCGTCGGCATGGACAGTCGCATGCACAGCGGCTTCTGGACCAACCTCTTCCGCCTGCCGGCCTTTTCGCGCGAGCGGGCATGGACCGAGCGCGAGGCGCTCGATCTGCTCGCGTTCGTGGGGCTCTCCGAGCGGGCGCATGAGGCCGCCGGCAGCCTTCCGTACGGCCACCGGCGTCGCCTGGAGATCGCCCGCGCCTTGGCGAGCCGTCCCGCCGTGTTGCTGCTCGATGAGCCGGCGGCGGGCATGAATCCGTCCGAAGTGGTCGAACTCATGGACCTCATCCGCCGCGTCCGCGACCGCGGTGTGACGGTCATCCTCATCGAGCATCACATGAAGCTCGTCATGGGCATCAGCGACCGCATCGTCGTGCTGCAGTACGGCAAGCTGATCGGTCAGGGCACGCCCGCCGAGATCCGCGCAGACCGTCGCTGCATCGAGGCCTACCTGGGCACGGAGGGCGAAGGATGAGTGCGGCCCCTCGAGGATCGACCGCGGCGGCCGGCTCCCCGGTCATGCTGCGCGTGAACGGGCTCGCTGCCCGGTACGGCGCCATCGAAGCGCTCCGCGAGGTCAGCCTCGAGGTGCGTGTGGGCGAGATCGTCTCGCTCATCGGTGCCAACGGCGCCGGCAAGAGCACCACGCTCATGGCGATCTCGGGCATCGTGCGCGCCACGGCGGGGTCGGTCGAGTTCGAGGGCCGTCGCATCGATGGCGAGCGCGCCGACCGCATCGTGGCGGATGGTCTGGCCCAGGTCCCCGAGGGTCGCCGCGTCTTCCCGAGGCTGACCGTGCGCGAGAACCTCGAGATGGGCGGATACCTGCGCAACGACGACCTTGCGCCCGACCTGGCACGCGTGCATGAACTGTTCCCGGTCCTGTCGGACCGGGCGAGCCAGCTTGCGGGAACCCTCTCGGGTGGCGAGCAACAGATGCTGGCCATCGGCCGCGCGCTGATGAGCCGTCCACGCCTGCTGATGATGGACGAGCCGAGCATGGGGATCGCTCCCTTGCTCGTGGCGCGCATCTTCGAGGCGGTGAAGGAACTGAACCGCAACGGCCTCACGGTGCTGCTCGTCGAGCAGAATGCCCGTGCCGCGCTGAAGCTCTCGCATCGTGCCTACGTGCTCGAGACCGGCCGCACCACCTTCACGGGTTCGGGTGCGGAGCTGCTCGGCGATGATCGCATCCGGCGCGCGTACCTGGGCGAGGGCTGAGCCGCGGCCTGCGCGCCATGGGCGCGCGGGGGGATCACCACTCGTCCACGTTGACCTGGTGGATCTGGGCGATCAGGCGTCGCGGCGGCAGGTCGCCGAGTTCGTCCGGACGATCGTCGTACGCCACCCGGTCGCAGGTGTAGAAGCCGTCGAAGGTGTAGCCCTGGAGCTTCTCGACCTCGCGCACGGCCAGGTCCTCGAGCTCGGTCATGGAACCCGCGGTCGCCCACAGCGACACGTAGGCACCCTTGTCACGATGCCCGACGCGCCCGGCGAGCACGGTGGCGAACCACAGCGTCATGCCGAGTTCGCGTCCGCCCTCGTCGAGGTTGGCGCCGGGATCGATGTTGAGTTCGAGGTCGAGCGCATCCCGCAACTGCATCAGGATGTCGTCGAGGTCAGGGCACTTGAGGTCATCCAGGGCAAGGACCTCGCGAGGCTTGGTCGGCGGCTCGGTCGCGCGCTCGAGCGACTCCGGCCAGGTCTCCTGCACCTCGCGCAGGCCATGCTTCTGCAGCAGCCGCTGGACCTGGCGCCGCATGGACACGGGCACCGTGATGCACAGGCCCTTCCAGGAATCCATGAAGACCTCGACGAAGGGCTCCTCGGCGTTGCAGCCGACGCCGATCGAGGCATCCTCGTAGATGATCGGCTCGTACTCCTTCCAGACGGCCTCGAATTCGTCGAAGGGCAGTTCCTTGCGGCCGAGGTAGACGTCGAGGTTGCGATAGGCATCGCGCGAGCCGACCTCGACGATCGGCATCACCGATTCGGGCATCAGGTCGAAGGCGTCCTGGATCAGGGGCTTGAGCCGGTCGTGGCTCACCACGACGTGGAACGCGTAGGTATCGGGTTCCTCGCCCTCGGCGATGTTCATGTTCACCACGTAGCCCTGCGTCGGCTCCGGCAGGTCGACCGGCTCGAGGCCCAAGGGCAGCGCGTACGAACCGACCTTGGCGCGTTCGAGGTCGGTCCTGATCCGGTAGGTGTCCATGACGCGATGGTAGGGGCGCGCGGATGAATCACGAAGCGACATCGGCCGCTGCGAAACCCATCAGGAGCGAACGCCACTCCGCGTAGCGGTACGGCACGTCCAGGCGGTCGTGGAGGGCCTTGATCTCGTGGTGGCAGCGCTCGGCCAGCGCCGACTGCCACCCCGCGGGATCACGGTCGCAGAAGTAGATCCGGCAGCCGGGTGGACGGACGCCGTGCACGCTGCAGCCGCCCGCCAGGAAGGGGCACGATCCGCGGGACATGGCGGACTCGACCTCCGTCACGGTGGGGCGACGTTCCAGTCTCGACCACGTCCATGCGGTCTCGAGCCCGGTGAGGTAGAGACGGTGGCCATGGGCCTCGAAACCGCAGCATCGGCCGCTGCTCACGCACAGGGGTCGCTGCCGTCGGACCTCCTCGGCGATGGCCGCGTGGAGCCGGTCGATCGTGGCCTGCGCATCACCGGATGCTGCGGCTTCACGCCAACGGGCGATCACCGACGGATCGATCACCATGGCGCATCGCCGTTGTCGCGCAGGTCAAGATCCCGCTGGATCCTGATCTGCTCGATCGGCACGAGCTTGCCCTGATCCATGCCCGGGCATGGGGCATGCTTCTTCGCCAGCAACCAGGCCCGGCGGCTCTCGAGGTTGTCCGGCCAGAACGGCCACGTGCGGCACTGGCTCGGTCGCGAGCGATAGACCTTGCACAGGGCCTTGCCGGGGATCGTGTCCCGGTCCAGGAAGGTGCAGTCCATCCCGTGCGGGGTGGAGTGCTCGGTCAGGCTGCGACGGTCCCGGACGACCCGCGTGTAGCGGGCGAGGAATTCCTCGTGCGGCAGCCCGAGCTCGGCGGCCATCGCCTTGCCTTCATCGTCCGTGAACCACACGGCGCCCTCGCCACCCGTGCAGCAGTTGCCGCACATGGTGCACTCGAAGCGGAGCCCGTCCTTGTACCACTCGTCGGCCATGCGGCGAGTCTAGGCGTGAGGCCTGACCGGGCGCGAGTGGGCCGCCGCTCGGCGCGCCGTCCTCTCGCTCCCTCGGGCCCTGGCTGCGCGGACGCGCTCGCTCCACCAGGTTTCGCTCGCGCTCACGTCCGTCGCTCGGCGGGGCTGGCACCCGCCCCCGAACACGCTGTTCGTGCCGCCTTCGCGACTCCCAAAGCCGCGCAGCACAGGGCCACTCGGTCGCTGCGGACGGCGCGTGGCGTCGCATGATGGTTGACCGCGTGGCAACCAGTGCTCGCCGCCAGTGCGCCTTGAGTCACAGGGATTCCCGAAGCCCAGAAAAAAGGCCCCGGCGGATGCCGGGGCCTTGGGGAGATTGCATCAAGCGTGCGCGCCTTCGCGCACCGGGAGTCACTCGCCGTCGTCGCGCGTCGACTCGGTCGACTCGCCGCCATCGGCTACGTACTGCTCCTGCGGCGTGAAGGCCGACAGGTCGCTGATCGTGGGGCTTTCGCCCGGACGCTCGGCGCCATGCAGTTCTGCCTCGTCGGTGGCCCCGGCGAGGTAGCCATGATCGCTCGACTCGCTGCCCGCCGGCTCGTCGACGAGCTTGCGGATGCGCAGCGTGGCGTAGGGCTCGAAGCCCGTACCGGCCGGGATCAGGTGACCCAGCAGGACGTTCTCCTTCAGGCCCTGGAGCGTGTCGACGGCACCCTTGAGCGCGGCCTCGGTGAGCACCTTGGTGGTCTCCTGGAAGCTCGCACCCGAGAGGAACGACTCGCTCTGGAGGCTGGCCTTGGTGATGCCCAGGAGCAACGTGCGCACGCGGGCCGGCTTGGTCTTGACCGTCTTGGCAGGCTCCTTGCCGGCTTCTTCCGCCGCTGCGTTGGCCTCCTTGATCTCGTCCTTCGGATAGACCTTGCCGTTCACCAGCAGCGTTCCGCCGGCATCGACCACCTTGAGCGAGCCGGCGAGCTCGGCGTTGACCTGCGCGTGCCGGTAGCGCTCGATGACGTCGTTGGGCAGCAGGTCGCTGTCGCCCGGATCGGCCACGCGCACCTTCGAGAGCATCTGACGGAGGATGACCTCGATGTGCTTGTCGGCGATGGGCACGCCCTGCGCGCGGTACACGTTCTGGATCTCGTCCAGCATGTACTGGTAGAGGGCTTCCTCGCCGTTGATCGCGAGGATCTCGGCGGGGGTGCGGGCACCGTCGGTCAGCGGCTGACCAGCCTCGACCACGTCGCCCGTGTGGACGAGCAGGCGCTTGCCCTGCAGGGCATGGTGGTCTTCGTGCATGTCCTTCGCACCCTCGACGTGGATGCGGATGGTCATCTTGCCCTTGCGCTCGTTGGGCATGAGCTCGACCCGACCGGCGACGCGGGCCATGACGGCCGGGTCACGCGGCAGGCGTGCCTCGAAGATCTCGGTGACGCGCGGCAGACCACCGACGATGTCGGCGCTGCGGCGTTCCTCGCCCTTCGACTGGATGGCGAGGGCCGCGCCTGCGGCGACGGCCTGGCCATCCTCGACCACGATGCGGCTCTTGGCCGGCAGGTGATGGAGGTCGAGCACGTGGCCCTGGGCGTCCTCGATCGTGACGCGCGGGTGCTTGTCGCCGGTGTGTTCGACGACGATGACTTCGCGCTTGGCACCCTTGCCTTCGACGCGGATGGTCTCGCCCTCGGCGACGTCGCGGAACCGCACCACGCCGGACTTCTCGGCGAGGATCGGGGTGGAGTGGGGGTCCCACTCGAGGACCAGATCGCCCTTCTTGACGGTGGCGCCGTTGCGGACCGACAGCGTGGCGCCGTACGGCACCTTGAAGTGGTCGAGCTCACGGCCCTTCGCGTCGACGATCGCGACGACACCGGTCTTGCGCAGGACCACCAGGCGGCCCTCGAACTCGACTTCGTTGCAGTCACGCGCCTCGATGGTGCCGGCGAAGGTGGCCTTCCAGTTGGCTTCGGTCGAGCTGGTGAACGCGATGCCGCCCGTGTGGAAGGTGCGCATCGTGAGCTGCGTGCCGGGCTCGCCGATGGACTGTGCGGCGATGATGCCGACCGCCAGGCCTTCCTCGACGATCTTGCCGTTGCTCATGTCCATGCCGTAGCACCGGGCGCACACGCCGCGCGGCGTTTCGCAGGTGAGCGGGCTGCGGACCATGAGGGCGGGCACGCCGAGTTCCTCGATCTCCGCGGCGATCGCCGGGGTGATGAGCTGGCCCTTCTTCACGATCACCTTGTCGGTGCGGGGGTCCATGACCGACTCGCACGCCGTGCGGCCCTTGATGAGCTCGCGCAGCGGCACGTCGACCTCGTCACCCTTGTACACCGGTGCCTTGCGCACGCCGCGGTTGGTGCCGCAGTCGTGCTCGAGCACCACCACGCTCTGCGCGACGTCGCACAGCTTGCGCGTGAGGTAGCCGGAGTCGGCCGTCTTGAGGGCGGTGTCGGCCAGACCCTTGCGGGTGCCGTGGGTCGAGCTGAAGTACTCGAGCACCTTCAGGCCTTCGCGGAAGTTGCTCTTGATGGGCGTCTCGATGATCTCGCCGCTGGGCTTGGCCATGAGGCCGCGCATGCCGGCGAGCTGCTGCATCTGGCTCTTGTTGCCACGTGCGCCCGAGTCCATGAAGAGGTACACCGGGTTCAGGTAGCGCTTGCCCTTGTCGCTGGCGGCGGGCTTCTCGTCCTTGCCGAGGATCGGCATCTCGCGGCCGGTTCCCGGCTCGCGACGATCCTGCTTCAGCGTGTCGATGAGCATGCCCGAGAGCTGGTCACGGCACTTCGCCCACTGGTCGAGCACCTCGTTGCGGCGCTCCTCGTCGGTGATGTTGCCGTCTTCGTACTTGCGCATGGCCGCCTCGGCCTTCTTCTGCGTGGCGGCGATGAGCTTGTCCTTGTCGTTGGGGATGCGCAGGTCGCTGATGGCGAACGACAGGCCGGAGCGGGTGCTCGTCTTGAAGCCGATCTCCTTCAGGTCGTCGAGCAGCTTGATCGTGGCGGCCTTGCCCAGGCGGGCGAAGGTGTCGTCGATCACGCGGGCGGCGCCCTTCTTGCCGAGCACGCAGTTGTAGAACGGCATGCCATCGGACAGGATCTCGCTCAGCAGGATGCGGCCGAGCGTGGTCACGAGGCGGCCCGTGGACGGCATGGGCTTGGCGGCCTCGGCCTGGCCCGAGACCACTTCCTTGAAGCGGGGCAGGCGGACCGAGATCGGGTCGTGCAGGGTGATCTGGCCCATGTCGTGGGCGAGGATCGCCTCGGTCACGTCCTTGAAGCGGCGCGTGGCTCCCTGTTCGTCGGCGGGCATGTCGAAGGGCTGCACCGTGAGGAAGTACACCCCCATGATGATGTCCTGCGACGGGCTGACGATCGGGTTGCCGTTGGCGGGGCTGAAGATGTTGTGCGTGCTCATCATGAGCACGTGGGCCTCGGCCTGCGCCTCGACCGACAGCGGCAGGTGGACGGCCATCTGGTCACCGTCGAAGTCGGCGTTGTAGCCCGCGCACACCAGCGGGTGGATCATGATGGCGTTGCCTTCCACGAGCACCGGCTCGAACGCCTGGATGCCCATGCGGTGGAGGGTGGGGGCGCGGTTCAGGAGCACCGGATGGTTGCGGATGACCTGCTCGAGGATGTCCCACACCTCGGGATCACGGCGCTCGAGCATGCGCTTGGCGCTCTTGATCGTGTCGGCGAGGCCGCGCTCCTTGAGCTTGCGGATGATGAACGGCTGGAACAGTTCCAGTGCGATCTTCTTGGGGAGGCCGCACTGCCAGAGCTTGAGCTCGGGGCCGACGACGATGACCGAGCGGGCCGAGTAGTCGACGCGCTTGCCGAGCAGGTTCTCGCGGAAGCGGCCCTGCTTGCCCTTGATCATGTCGGTGATCGACTTGAGCGGGCGGTTGCTGGAGCCGAGCACCGGGCGACGGCAGCGGCCGTTGTCGAACAACGCGTCGACGGCCTGCTGGAGCATGCGCTTCTCGTTGCGGATGATGACCTCGGGGGCATTGAGGTCCATCAGCTTCTTGAGGCGGTTGTTGCGGTTGATGATGCGCCGGTAGAGGTCGTTCAGGTCGCTCGTGGCGAAGTTGCCGCTCTCGAGCATGACCAGCGGACGCAGGTCGGGCGGGATCACCGGCACCACGTCGAGGACCATCCACTTGGGATCGTTCTCGGAGCCCTTGATCTGCTCGACGATCTTGAGCCGCTTCGACAGGTCCTTCTGCTTCTGCTTGCTCTTGGTCTTGTTGATGTCGTCACGCAGGGTGACGGCGAGTTCGTTCAGGTCGAGCCGGCTCGGGTCGAGCAGTTCGCGCACGGCCTCGGCGCCCATCATGGCGCTGAAGCGGGGGCCGTACTTGGCGTACGCCTCGCGGTACTCGTCGTCGGTCAGGACCTGCTTCTCCTGGAGGTCGGTGTCACCCGGATCGATGACCACCCAGTCCTGGAAGTAGATGATCTTCTCGAGGTCGCTGGTCTTCATGGCCAGCAGGTTGCCCAGGCGGCTGGGCATGGCCTTGAAGAACCAGATGTGCACGACCGGGGCCGACAGGTTGATGTGCCCCATGCGGGCTCGGCGCACGCGGCTGTGCGTGACCTTGACGCCGCAGCGGTCGCAGATGATGCCCTTGAACTTCGTGCCCTTGTACTTGCCGCACGCGCACTCGTAGTCGCGCTCGGGGCCGAAGATGCGTTCGCAGAACAGGCCGTCACGCTCGGGCCGGTAGGTGCGGTAGTTGATGGTTTCGGGCTTCTTGACCTCGCCGAAGCTCCACGAACGGATGTCGTTGGGGCTGGCAAGGGTGATCTTCACCGAGGCGTAATCGTTCACGCGGTCGTAGACGCTCTCTGCAAGGGTCATGGTCCGGTCTCCGAGGCGGTTGTCGTGTCGGTCGTGTTCTGGACGGTTCTGGTCGGGTCAGGGAAGTGGTCGGCCGGTCACACCATGGGGAGTGCCGGCTCGCCGCCTTCCTTCTTCTCGACCTGGATGTTCATGCCGAGGCCCTTGATCTCCTGGCAGAGCACGTGGAAGACCACGGGCATGCCTGCCTGGAGGGTGTTGGTGCCCTTCACCATGGATTCGTAGATCTTCTGGCGGCCTTCGATGTCGTCGCTCTTGACGGTGAGCAGTTCCTGCAGGACGTAGGCGGCGCCGTACGCCTCGAGGCCCCACACTTCCATCTCACCGAAGCGCTGACCGCCCGTGCGGGCCTTGCCGCCCAGCGGCTGCTGGGTGATGAGGCTGTAGGGGCCCGTGGCACGCGCGTGGATCTTGTCATCCACGAGGTGGTGGAGCTTCAGCATGTACATGAAGCCCACGGTGGTGCGCTGCGTGAACGGCTCGCCCGTGCGGCCGTCGTAGAGCTGGATCTTGAAGTCCTCGGGCATGCGCGCGAGCAGTTCGCGCGGGGTGCCGGGGTTCTTGCCCGTGCGCTCGAACTCCTCGACGCGGCGCTTGACGTGCTCGTTCGCCTCGGTGACCGACGCGAGGATCTCGGCTTCGGTCGCACCGTCGAAGACGGGCGTCATGGCCTGGAAGCCCAGGACCTGCGCTGCCCAGCCCAGGTGGGTCTCGAGGATCTGGCCCACGTTCATGCGGCTGGGCACCCCGAGCGGGTTGAGCAGCACGTCGACGGTGGTGCCGTCCTCGAGGAAGGGCATGTCGGCCTCGGGCACGATGCGGGCGATGACGCCCTTGTTGCCGTGGCGGCCCGCCATCTTGTCGCCCACGGAGAGCTGGCGCTTGGTGGCGAGGTAGACCTTCACCATCTCGAGCACGCCGCTGGCGAGTTCATCGCCGCGCTTCATGTGGCCGACCTTGCGGTCCTTCTCCTTGCGGTAGTTCTGGATGCGGGGCCAGAACTGACCGTAGACGACGAGCGCCTGGTCGCGGGCTTCCTTCGAGCCCTTGATCCACTTGTCGCTGAAGCCGTCGACCTGTTCCATGATGACTTCGGTGATGTCGCTCACACCGACCTTCTGGCGGGTGTTGGGGTCGACCATCTCGCTGCCGGTCAGGCGGTTGATCTCGGCGGCCATCTGCCGGAAGAGATCGACGATCTTCCTGTCCATCGTCGCCTCGTAGGCGGCGATGTCCTTCTTGAGCTGCTTCTTCTGGTCCTCGCTCTGGTGCGTGCGGCGGCTGAACCGCTTGGCACCGATCACGATGCCCTCGGTGCCGGCCGGGACCTCGAGCGAGTCGTTCTTCACGTCCTCGCCCGCGCGACCGAAGATCGCGTGGAGCAGCTTCTCTTCCGGGGTGAGTTCGCTCTTGCTCTTCGGGCTGACCTTGCCGACGAGGATGTCGCCGGGGCCCACGCGGGTGCCGACGCGGATCACGCCGTTCTCGTCGAGGTTGGAGAGCTGCTTCTCGCTCACGTTCGGGATGTCGGCCGTGAACTCCTCGCGGCCGAGCTTCGTGTCGCGGATCTCGACCTCGAACGACTCGATGTGGATCGAGGTGAACACGTCATCGCGCACGATGCGCTCGTTGATGACGATCGCATCCTCGAAGTTGTAGCCGTCGTAGGTGTTGAAGGCGACCAGCGCGTTCTTGCCGATCGAGAGCTCGCCCATGTGGGTGCTCGCGCCGTCGGCGATGATCTCGTCCTTGCGCACCTTCTGGCCGGGCTTCACGACCGGCTTCTGGTTCTGGCAGGTGCGCTCGTTGAGACCGACGAACTTGCGGAGCACGTATTCATCGGCGTTGTCGATGATGATGCGCTCGGAGTCGACGTAGGTGACCACGCCGCCGCGCTCGGCACGGATGACCATGCCGCTCGCCGCACCGGCGACCTTCTCCATGCCGGTGGCCACGCACGGCGGATCGACCTTGACCAGCGGCACGGCCTGGCGCTGCATGTTCGAGCCCATGAGGGCCCGGTTGGCATCGTCGTGCTCGAGGAAGGGGATCATGCTGGCCGACACGCCGACGATCTGCTTGGGGCTGACGTCGGAGTACTCGACCTCGGCCTTCTCGACCTCGACGAGTTCACCGTTCTTGCGGGCAAGGACCAGGTCCTCGACGATGCGTCCCTCGGGGTTCAGCGTGTCGCTGGGGGCCAGCACGCGCTTGAGTTCCTCGTCGGCGCGGAGGTAAGCCGTGTCGCCGCTGGCCTTGCCGCCCTTGATGACGCGGTACGGGGTCAGCAGGAAGCCGTAGTTGTCGACCTTGCTGTAGATGCTCAGGCTCGCGATGAGACCGATGTTCGTGCCTTCAGGCGTCTCGATCGGGCAGATGCGGCCGTAGTGCGAGATGTGGACGTCGCGCACCTCGAAGCCGGCGCGCTTGCGGTTGAGGCCGCCCGGGCCGAGGGCCGACAGGCGGCGCTCGTGGACCAGCATCGACAGCGGGTTCGTCTGGTCGACCACCTGCGAGAGCTCGCTGCGGCCGAAGAAGAACTCGATCGCGCTCGACACGCTCTTGGTGTTGACCAGGTCGGCGATCTTGACCGCGGTGTCGGTCGGATCCTTGACGTTCATGCGCTCCTGCACGGTGCGCTTGAGCTTGAGGAAGCCCTTGCGCATCTCCTCGACCGACAGCTCGTCGAGCGTGCGCAGGCGGCGGTTGCCCAGGTGGTCGATGTCGTCGACGTGGGCGCGGCGCTTGCTGCTCTCGAGCGGCTTGCGCAGCTCGAGCATGTAGCGGATCACCGCGAGGAAGTCCTCGGCGCGCAGGCACATGGCCTTGTCGGCCTTCTCGCCGACGACCTTGTAGGCCGGGTCATCCTCGAACTTGCGGTTGATGCGGAACCGGCCGACGCGGCCGAGGCGGTAGCGGTTGTCGTCGAAGAACTTCTCGTTGAACAGGTCGCGCGCCTTGTCGATCTGCGGCGGGTTGCCCGGACGCAGGCGGCCGTAGATGCGCAGGAGAGCGGCCTCGTGCTCGGTGGCCTCGGCCAGGAAGTCCAGCCGCTCCTCGGCGAGCGTGTTCAGGATGAGCGGGTCGCCCGGGTTGACGATGCAGCGCACCGACTTGAGGACCTTGGCGCTCTGGCGCAGGATCTCGGCGGTCTTCTCGCCGAAGGGGACGCCGACCTTGCAGAGTTCCTCGCCGGTGTCGCTGTCGACGATGAGCTCGGCCGAATAGAACTCGGGCTTGATCTTCTCGACCTTGACGTCCTCGACCTCGTAGAAGGCCTTGAGGATGGTCTCGGTCGAGCCGAAGCGCTCGTCGAGCGCGCGCAGGAAGGTCGTCGCGGCGAGCTTGGTGCTCTGGTCGATGCGCATCGCCAGGACATCCTTCTTGTTCACCTCGAGCTCGAGCCACGAGCCGCGCTCGGGGATGATGCGCGCCGAGTGCAGGGGACGGTCGCCGATGGAACTGGCGATCGAGAAGTCGACGCCCGGCGAGCGGTGCAGCTGCGAGACGATCACGCGCTCGGCACCGTTGACGATGAACTCGCCGCCGCGGAGCATGATCGGGATGTCGCCGAGGTAGATGTCCTCCTCGATGACTTCCGCGCTGCCCTCACGGGTCATGCGCAGCTTCACGCGAAGCGGCATGCCGTAGGTCAGGCGCAGTTCGCGGCACTCGTCCTCGGTGTGCTGCGGTTCGCCGAAGTAGTAGTGGACGTACTCGATCTTCATCGAGTCGTCGTAGCTCGCGATGGGGAAGACCTCGCGCAGCAGGCTCTCGAGCCCCACCAGCGCATCGCGGTCGGCCGGGTCCTTGCCCAGTTGCAGGAAGCGCTCGTACGCGTTGCGTTGGACGCGATCGAGGGCAGGGACCGCGACGGCATCGCCGCGCTTGGAGAAGTCACGCACGTTCTTGTTCGCCATGTTGTCGTTCACTCGTTGGGGTGCGCGCGACGCCGGGCCTGCACCTCGAGAGCAACGAGCGGGACATGGTTGGCTACGCAACCTGCCCGCATCGGCCTCATCGTGCTATTGGGTCCCAACGCCAAGTCCCGGAGTATAGGGGGAATGGCGTGATATTTGCAACCCCGCCTCAGCCCCGGCGGGGGGTGCCCCGACGGGGAGGGCGAGCGCCCAAAACGGCACAGGCGCCCCGGAGTCCGGGGCGCCTGGCTCGATGCTTCAGTGGATGCTGGCCGGGGGCCAGCCAAGGGTCACTTGACGGCGACCTTGGCGCCAGCGGCCTCGAGGGCAGCCTTGACCTTGTCGGCTTCGGCCTTCTCGACCTTCTCCTTGATGGCCTTCGGGGCGCCATCGACGAGGGCCTTGGCTTCGGCGAGACCGAGGCCGGTCGCTTCGCGGACGGCCTTGATGACGCCGATCTTCTTGTCGGCCGGGCAGCCTTCCAGGATGACGTCGAACTCGGTCTGCGCAGCGGCAGCCGGGGCAGCTTCGCCACCGCCGCCAGCCATCACGACCGCGCCGCCGGCGGCGGGCTCGATGCCGTACTTGTCCTTCATGTAATCAGCCAGGTCGACGGCTTCCTTCAGGGTGAGGGAGGCAATCGAGTCGCCCAGCTGGGTGATCTTCGCTTCGAACGTCTTGGTTTCGGTCTCGGACATGGTGAACTCTCCAAATCGTGCCTTCCAGAGGAGCGCGAACGCCGCGCTTTTAACCCCCAAGGGGGCCAGTGGTCAGCGGTTGACGTGGTCTGGTGGGTCAGCCGACCTTGGCGATGGTCTCGCCCTTCTCGAGGCGGCTTTCGATTTCCTTGACGATGCCCATCACGCGGCCGCCCGGTCCCTTGACGGCACCCATGAGCTTGCGTGCGGGGGACAGGACGAGGGTGACGACCTTGGCCTGAGCTTCTTCCTTGGTCGGGAATTCGCTGAGGCGCTTGACGCCGGCATCACCGCCGAACCAAGTGCCATCGATGCACGCGCCCTTGAGGACGAGCGCTTCCTGGTCCTTGGCCATCTTCACGAGGTCGCGGGCGATCCCGACGACCGAGTCGCCGCCGTAGACG
>Ga0164293_10003568_pt1 | contig 13272 bp, 10 predicted proteins | sample GEODES118metaG_FD_111487 | JGI IMG/M metagenome (GOLD analysis project Ga0164293, IMG submission 111487) | Eutrophic lake water microbial communities from Lake Mendota, Wisconsin, USA - GEODES118 metaG | ecosystem: Environmental > Aquatic > Freshwater > Lake | place: USA: Lake Mendota... | reverse complement strand
TTTGAGGCCATTCTCGAGTGTTACATTCCGCTTCTCAAAAACCTTCGCCGCCTTGTTTTCGACAAGGCGCCCGTGAAGCTCACATTCACCCTCACTCCCCCACTCTGCGCGATGTTGCGGGATCCGCTGCTGCAGGCACGCTCCGAGCGCTATCTGGCGCGAGGAGTCGATTTGGCTGCGATGGAGATCGAGCGTACGGCGCATGATGCCGCGATGCGCGATGTGGCGAGGCACTATCACGCCCGTCTCTCGGAAGCACTGGATTTTTACACACGGGAAATCAACCGCGATATCGTGGGGGCATTCGCCCAGCTCCAGGCGGATGGCATTATTGAAATCATCACTTGTGCCGCAACGCATGGCTTCCTGCCGCTCATGGAAATTGTGCCGGAGGCGATGAGGGCGCAAATTCTGATTGGATGCGATTACCACCGAGAGTGCTTTGGGAGACCTCCCGAGGGGATCTGGCTTCCCGAGTGCGGGTATGTACCGCGCGTGGACAGCCTGTTGCAAGAAGCGAATCTGCGGTGGTTCGTCGTGGATGCCCATGGACTCATGTACGGCGAGCCGAGGCCGCGATTTGCTATTTATGCGCCGTATTTCACGCCTGCCGGGCCGGCTGTTTTTGGCCGCGACCGCGAGTCGAGCAAGCAGGTCTGGAGCGCACGCGAGGGGTATCCGGGCGATCCGGCTTATAGGGATTTTTACCGCGACATCGGCATGGAGTTGCCGGAGGACTACCTCCGTACGGTGCTGCCTGACATGGGTTGCCGCCGCAACACGGGCTTCAAATATCACCGCATCACCGGCTCGCCGGACAAGCAAATCTACAACCGCGCGTGGGCGATGGCTGCAGCGGACCATCACGCGGGCGACTTCCTGAACGCCCGTATCCGGCAGTTTGAGCATTTGAAATCGATGTTGCCGATCGATCCTATTATCTTGAGCCCTTTCGACGCCGAGCTTTTTGGCCACTGGTGGTATGAGGGGCCGGAGTTTCTCGATCTCTTTCTGCGCAAGGCGGCCTACGACCAAAATACATTCCGACTCACGACACCGGGGACCTATTTGAAGGGAAATCCGACGCAGCAAATGGTGAGCCCATCGCCTTCGAGTTGGGGAAACAAGGGTTACTGGGAAGTCTGGCTTGACCGATGCAACGCTTGGATCTACCCGCACCTCCATTCCGCTGCCCGCCGCATGACGGCATCGGCGCGGGCCAATCGGAACACTCGCTCCGTTTTTACCAAGCGGCTCCTGCAACAACTCGCCCGGGAGCTTCTGCTCGCGCAGTCCAGCGACTGGGCGTTTCTCATGAAAACTGGCACGGCGGTGGATTACGCCACGCGCCGCACGAAGGACCACATTCTGCGCTTCAACAAACTTCATGAAATGCTGGAGACCGGCGAGTGCAATGAGGCTCTCCTCTCTGCCTGTGAGGTGCGGGATAACATTTTTCCAAATCTTAATTGGAAACACTACCTGTGATTTTGCCAACCTCCACTGTGTCTCGGCCCCTGAAAAATCGGCCATGCTGGAGGATTCTCCTCCGGTTATACGCCTTCGCGCTCGCATTGGTTTTTGCTGTCTTGTCGATTGAGGCTGCTTCGCCTGATACCCAGGAGATCGCCTTTGCTGTGCCGGGCCAGGGATTGATCACGCTCGGGGTCTTCAACAAAGCGGGCAAGCTGGTGAGAACCCTGCACGCGCTGGATGGCGAGGAGGCTTTTCGTATTGGGCTCAATGGCTACATCACGAAGTGGGACGGTCGGGATGGTGCAGGGCAGAAGGTGCCAGCAGGTCGATACTTTTTGAGGGGCTATCTCATAGGCGATCTCACGGTGGAGGGTGAGGCGTTTCATTTTAACGACTGGGTCTCGTCAGCGGAATCACCTATGCCGCGTCGGATCGAAGACTTTGTGATGTTGCCGGGCGGTGGTTTGCTGCTCGCCGGGACCACCACCGCCGGACAAATCTTCTGTGGACGCTATTCAAATGAGGCGGGGTTTCTCTGGTGTAGGGAGATTGAAGCGGCCTTAACGCCCAGAATCTTGCTTGCAGCAACCGATACGGCGGCTGTTGTTCACGCTGGCCAGAGTTGGAAAGTTTTTTCGCTGCAGGACGGCAGCGACTTATCGGACACCGCTCTGCCGGTTGACACTCGCCCGACTGTGCTCGCGGCAGACAATGAGCATGTCTATTTTTTCGAGGGCGATCTCATCCAAAGCGTCACGCTCGATGGAGCGGTCTCTGAATTACAGGCTCCGGCTCGTTTTGGAACTCTTGCTGCTGCGGAAACCGGTATCGCAGGTGCCTCCGGCGGCAGTGTATGGATCTCCACCTCTGGGGAGCCGTTCGCAAAAATCCCGCTCCCGGCGAGTGTGGCTTCACTCTCGTTTGGGGAGGGCAAGACACTGTGGTTCACTGGCACTTCGATGGATCCCGACGCCTCGCCGGTCGTCGCCCAGGCGAATTTCGAGGGCGGCATCCTGCGGGCACTTGTTCCCAAGACCGGAGACCCGCGTCCCGTCTTGGTTCGCGCCTCGCGCACGAGCGATGTGTTTTCTGTTTTGGAGGAGTCTCCCGGTTTGCAGCGACTGCGGGTTCTTTCGCGAAATCCTGAAGGTGGATGGTCCATCGACTGGGAACGATCGATTCAGGACGCCTCGGCTTTTGGTTTCGTTGACGGGCAGGCCAGCGCCAATGCAACGCCTGTGCCGCAACCCTCAACACTTCGCTTCCGCTTGGATGAAAACCCGCTTACCGGCAAGCATGAAGAAGTCACTCTCCATGCCACATTCGGGGCGGAGGGCGTTCAACTTACGACCGCCGACGGCCTCCCGCTTGTCACAGTCAGCCATAGTACAGATATCCAACGCGTCGCCATCCAGCGCGGTCCTGATCCCGACAGTCTTCGCCTCCTGCAAGGAAACGGAGCCGTCGTCGAAGAATACCTCGTCCGAGGTCTCCGCCATATCACCCCGCTCACCGTGGGCGAAGTGGAGGTCTCGGAGTGATAATAGTTACAGTCGGGGCGCTAAAAACAGGGACTTGATATGTCCGGTTTTTCTAATCCTCGATTTCCTTTTCGGATGGTGAACGTATGCCAGCCCATTCTTGATTCGAATCCGAAATGCGCAGCACGGGGCGGGATGGGATTTCGGCGGCTGGCAGTATGATTCCTGTATAATTCCGGTTTGCCTTAAATTCGAAGACTGCCAGTTGGCGTTTGTAGTCGATTTTTCCGCTTTCCTTGTGGATCAGAAAAATCTCGGTCTCACCCGGAGGGATGAAAACTTCGCGTCGTTCGTTCGCTGAAAACTGCATGGCTTCCATTTCGTCGATCGATACGAAAACTGGTTCGGTTTGCCGAAAATTTGCGATTACCAACCGGGCCATGCCGGGGCGCCGCGATTCTTCTGGAACGGGGAATTCCCGGATCGTGTCGACTTTCAGTTTTCCGCCGGTTGGCGTGATTTCACCGTACACGACCAGAAGCGTCATACTGCCTTCGTCAAAGCTGGCGGCGATTTTCGCTGCGGGCAGTTGCGTGTCGTGGGCGGGAATTTTCAGGAACTCCCGGTGGCGGAAGACATCCACGGTATCTTTCTTTTTGTAGGTGATCTGCCGCACGAGTCCGCCTTCGCCTACGCGAACATCGTTCGCCAGCGGTTTGTTGTGGAATTTCAGATCAAGCCCAGTCTCCCATGCCTCTACGCCATTGCGGAAGGTCGCGTTGAAGACTTTTACAAACGCGTCTTTGGGCTTTTCCTCCTTCTCGGTTTCTTCGGCGCGTGCTGGCGCGAGTAGGAATAAAATAACGACTCCACGTGCAAGCATCGGAATTGAGAAATGGAGCGAGTTAAATTTGATACTCATTTCGTCAATAGGAAATGGATTTTGGGTTGAGAGTTCTCCATTCGCTGGGGGCAATGGGTTCTTCATTGATGGTAGAGGGATAGACCGGTTCGAGTTGAATCACATTCTCGGTGATGGCAGTAGATGTCGGAACGAAGGTATCCGCACCACTCTTGGTCTGGATTTCGCCAGTTTGGCCCACTATGTAGACAGAATATGCTAGGCTTTGGGTTGTGAGGAGGTTGGCCGTTCGGCGCAGAAACTCCTCCTTGCCGGCATCCGATACCGCGCTCATTCGAGTCCCTAGCACGATGTTGGTGGTCGAGTTGTTCGTTTCCCAAAAGGCTGGGATGCGCGACAGGTCGCCGACGGAAATGATAAATCCGTTGGTGCTGTTTGTGGCGAAATCCCGAATGGCGGTGACCGTGTTTGATGGATGCAGCGTTTGGTTGCCCAAAAGCGAGGAGGCGCCATTAGTGGGGTTGCCTTCATAGACAAATTGTCTGAGGGCGGATTGCAGGACGACACCAAGCCCATCACGAACGACGCTGTTGGGATTGATGCGGCCAGAGATGTTCGTGTCGGTGCGGAAGACATCCATCAGTAGAAATGCATTTTTTGCGTAGGCTGCGTTGGTCGCCGAGTCGCTACCCCGGCCGCCGAGCCAGTTTTGAAAGTTTGCCGCACTGTTTGTGGCCCGGTTGTTTGTGGCGGAATCAGACTGTCCGATGCGTAGTGTAGCGCCCATCGATCTGTAGCCCTCGATATCGTGACGGATGGGATCGTAGATGTAGCCGAGTTCACCTAGCGAAGTGAGATTGGTGTTTTTGACAAAATGGTTGCCGGCGGGGTCGGTTGTGAACTCGTATAGCCCTTTTTGCCACAAAGCATTGTCCGTATATCCTGACATTAAGCCGTAATTGTAGTTTATACTGCCCAGCGATATCTGGGGTGCGGAATTGAGCGAATTGCCTGTTCCATCTCCAGAGTTTTTCCATGATTGTGAAGTGGATTTTTTCACCACCGAGACGATTTCAAAATTGGAGCGAAGGTCGCCACGAGTGAATCGCGGATCGGAGGTTGAGGAATTTGGAGCATTGTTTTCGGTTGCAGATTCTGCATCGTTGAGACCGCTTGAACACCATGAGGGGTTCTGCTCATCACGCATGACATATTGACGGAGAGTGCTGTAAATGCGAAAGGCGCAGTCTATGATTCCGCTCGAGTTCGCCAAAATGAGTCGCTCCTGCTGGTGGGGATAACTTGGACTGGAAAGCGATTCCGAGTTGTAAATGGCGTATCTTTTGCTTGATCCGCTATTTGTTGCGCGCGTGGTGATGAAATAGTCCTCGTATTCCATGCCGTTTGCCATTGGCGTGTTTCCATTGGTGTTCACGAGATTCCATTGTCCTGTGTTGGTTCCGAATGTGAGTTGATACCGATTCGTGGAAATTGATCCCAAGAGCCCGTTCTGGCTATCGCAAGGAAATGTGCCTCCATCCGTTGTAAAATAAACATTACCGCCAGGTGGGATTGAAAGGTTGGCGGGCAGGCGCATTTTCAAATCTGAAAGGCGTAGCTTATCCGGGTAACCAAGCGCGAAGGCGTTAACCCATTTTCCTCTTCCACTCAAAAGGATATGCGGATCATTTCCCAAGTCGCTTGTGGAAATAGTCTTGCCAGAAACATTGGCGAGTTCGACATAATGACCAAATCGGAGTTGAATGGAGACCGGTGCCGTGCTCGATGGCGGGTGTGCCCCATTGGATTGGTTGACCACACGAGTGACTCGGGTGTATTCGGAAAGTATCAGACCGATCTCTTTACCAAAAGCCATCGGTATGTCTTCATCTTGCTGAATAGTAGGATCGTGTGGCATAAAATCCGGCGAGTTCCCAGAATATGCAGTGTCGTCGGATAGAATAATTGTTGCTTGATTATCTGTATCCACAAAATCACGGATATTTGCCGCAATGCGTGTGGCATAAGTTTTTTGATGGACTGCTGTCGGCGTGGTTGCGGTTCCATTGGCAGCGGAGTAAAAGCGTTCGCCGAAGGTCGGCAGGTTGTTGGTGATTGCGTCGCGGATGGTGAGTGTCTGGTTGGCAATCTGGTTCGAATCTGTAGTGGAGGTGATGAGCGCATTCAGATTGAGGCGTCGTTTCCCATCAGGCGAGCGATCGTCATGTCTGGAATAAATCGTCACAAATGGCTTGATGGATTCCCATTGCGCTGTGGTTAAATTTCCGCTGTTGGTAATGGCGTATTGGGCATGAGCGGGGGTGAAGGGCATTGCATGTGTGTTGCTGTTTGTAAAAGCCAAGAGATTCGACAAGTTGTTTGTGTCAAGATTGCTAATGGCATTCGGGGCGTTGGTGAGAGGTGTCAAAGCTAATTCGCTTAAAAGCGCTCCATCGGAACGGGTGTGGTTTCCTGAGAGGTTATTGGAGGATCCTGCGTAACGAATATCGATTTTACTGCATTCGTCATCAGCCCAGTAGGCGTAGCGGCCGATCACTTTCCCTACGGAATTCCTTATATAAACCCAATTTGCAGATAGGGAAGGAATCGCATTGGCGTTCGTGAAGGTGTTGCGAAGTCCCACAAGACCGCTTGGAAAACGGGTGTTAGTTTTATTGATGTCGCACCAAATATCATTGGAGTTCGAAAGCGTGCGGAAAACCGATTTGCCAGAGCGATCTAAGTCTTCAATCGCGATCGAACTCGATGATAAAAAATTTGCGTCAAAATTTGTGAGTGTGTTAAAATTTGTTACTGCGGTTGAAAAGAGAGGTACGCGCTTGGTGGTGGTGCCGTTTGAAGAAAGAATGCGCTTTCCGATAAACAGATAAGGATTTGTATTTGAACCTAAAATATAAAACGCCGAGTAGGGGCCATCGATTTTTATGTTTTCAAGGCGCGCCAGAAAATCCTGCATTCCCGCCTCCGCTGCCAGTTCGGCTTGGTATTTGGATTGTATGCTTTTGGCGATACGGCGCTCGAGGTTCATACTGGTGAGGAAAGCCACGGTGATTGTGCTCAGAAGCACGACCACAAAGAGCGTGCTCACAAGCGCGAAAGCTTCTTGTTGGAAGCGGATTGTCATGGGAGTTAAGATAGAATTTAGAAAATTTCAGGTATGTATTTCTCGGTTTCAGTTTTTTTATCAATTCTGTTAATTTTATTTAATATGTATAAAACAATTACGGTGTGTTAAGCTTAATCCTTGTGGTGAAAGTTTTGGTATTTTTTAAGTAGTCTGGGGAGTTTGTGTTTGCGGAGAATTCCTTCCATTCGGCAACCGCATTTCGTGCTCCGAAGCGCATGGTTCTTTCGTTGTTAACCGAGGTGATCTTGATTTCCACGAGGTCGGGCATGTTTTTCGCGGGGGAGCGTGTCCATTTGGAAAAATTGCTTCCATCTGTCGTAAAATAGTTTGCATTGAAATCGATCACATTGCGGGCTAGGATCTCCAATCTGTCGTGATCGATGTCTAAGACGCTCTCGGGGGCGTTGTTGAGCTTTGTGAAGGTCTCGTTGCTTTCGACAAAGTAGCGGTAGAGGTTGTAGGATTGGCGTCCGTTTTCGCCAGCGATAGGGCTTTTGTTGTCGTAGGCGACGAAGTAGGCAACGGCACAAATATCGCTTTTGCTGGATATTGTGTCTTGCGAACTGATGGGTAGCGCGGCGAGGAAGCCGATATTCGGGGTGTTGGTGAGGTTCGTTCGGAAAAATTCGGTATTCGTCGTTGGCAGAATGTGTTTCAAATCAGAAGACATCACCTGCAACCCTGCCCGGGCCTCCCGATAGGCCTCGACTTTTTTTTCCGCCCCCCGCCATATACTTGTGGCATTGTGGACGATATTAAGAAGGATAATAAGAATGAGGGACAGAACAGATATGGCGACAAGGACTTCCAATAAGGAAAAGGCGGAGAATATTTTTGACCGAATTAAAAGAATTTTCAAAATTTAGAAGAGTCCATTTGGTTTGTTACTGTTTTGGTTTTCGTAATTTCATTTGGAATTGCAGGCTCTCCGATCCGAAATTCAACAGGACGCCTCGTCAATGCCGGGTGCTGCAAGGTCGTTTACAAGTTGGACTTCATGAATGGGCAGGATGGTTTGAACAGCTTTCAGCTCAACAATAAGCGTCTGATCTACGACTAAATCTGCAACGAAATCACCGACACACTGCTCCTTATACTTGACCTCGATGGACTTTTGTCTTTCAGCTGCAATTTCGGAGGCTCCCAACTCAATAGCCAGTGCATTTTCATACACAGATTCAACAAACCCCGGGCCTAAACATCCATGGGCCTCCATAGCAGCGCCGATCACTCTACCTGCCAGATTATAATCTGTTTTCATAAATTCTGTTAATTTTTTTTTAATTCTGTTTAAAAACCTAAAAGCGTTACAAACGAGTTGGTTGTTCTTACGGCGGGTTCTGCGGAAGGGGGGTAGGCGATGTCGATTTGGATGCGGGAGAGGTTGCTGATACCGGTGTTTGTGAAGATTGAGATTTGGGCGTAGAAGTCGATTTCAGAGTTGTTTGTGGCAGATGTCGTGAAGGATTGGACTTCACCATCGTCTTTGAAGCCCAGAAAGTTGTTGGTGTTGTCGTGTGTGGCCAGATTGAGCGTTTGCGTGTCACCATTCGGATTTGTGGTGATGGTTCGGTTCGCTCCAATGCCGGTTTTGATTTCGGAAAAAATCCGCTGGGCGATAATGGTGGCATCCGTTTCGCGCATGCTGTTTTGGGAGGATTTCAGAGCAACGGGGAGAATGCCTACGATGGCTATCACGGCAAATGAACCGATCCCCAGAGCGATCACAATCTCGATGAGGGAAAATGCGGGGGGATATGTCGGGTTTGAAGGTGAGTGGCGCGGCGTTGAATGGCTTTTGGCCTGTGTCATCTTATGAGGTCACAACATACTGACATCCAGTGTGACTCGTCCTGTGTAGCGAGCAATGGAGATGATCTCGAGTCCACCGCTATTTTGCATGTTGACGCTAAGAGACTGATTCGCTCCGCGCTGGCCTTCTGTAAGGGCAATTCGGAGTCCGTCGGAGGTGCTGGGTAGTTGCACGGCGCCGGTGGAAGAAAAATGGACGGCACCAAGGTTGTATTTCGAAGGTTTTCCCGGGAGGGAGTCGATGGTTGTGTCGCTCACGGCAGCAAGGCCCGAATTGTCATACAGAATTTTCGATTCTGAATCCTCGCCTTGGAACAGAACGCCACGCGGGAGCTTGATCCAGCGGGTGGTGAATTCCCAGGCCTCGGCGTCATTCTTGCGGAGGATGAGCATGGCATCCTGTTCATCGGGTTGTGATGCATCGGTTCCATTTTTTTTCCAAAAAACCACTACGACTTCGCGACCGGTTTCGATGGCCGAGACGCGGGCCTGCTCGAGCGTACTCATGACTACAGTGACAGCGGCCTTGCGTCCGGTCGGGCTTTTAAATCCCGAAATGGCTGGAATAGCCAGTGTCATAAGAATCGCGGTGATCCCGATGATAGTTAGAAACTCACTTAAAGAATAACCTATCTTATTTGAATAAAAACGTTTGCAATTCATTTTTATGGTTTCCCTAAACAAATCCACCCTAAGCTTCTCCCTTGAAGTGATTGGTATTTTTCACCTCATCAGTGCCTTGTAAAATCTTTTTTTTTCAAAAGATATAATTTTCCGCGCAAACTATTTTGCCGAAAAAAATGAGCAACTTCTGCTGTGTTACGAATTCGACACGATCTGCAGGAGAGCTTGGTTTGGTCTGCTCAGCGGTGGGGAACCGGTGCGGACATCTCCAGAGTGAGGCGGCGGGCGTGTTCTCTTAAAAAGGAACGCCCTTTGCGGGCGCTGGCCATGATTTGATCGGGTTCCTTGCCACCGGCAATTTCTAGGATGAAGGCACCGTGAAAATGGACCTGTATCAGTTCGCGCAGGAATGCTCCCCAGTCGATGCGCCCATCACCTGGGGGGCAGTGCTCATCCGAGTGGCCACGGTTGTCGTGCACATGGAGCATGCGCAGGTATGGCGTGAGTTTGTAAACGAGGTTGTAAAGTTCACCGGAGAGAAACGCGTGGCCGGTATCGAGGCAGGCACCGACTTGGTTGGTCTCGAGCGCTCCAAGAATCCAGACGATATCACTCGAGTTTCCAAAAAGGAGGTGCGGGAGTTTGTTTTCGAGCACGCAGCGAATGCCAACCTCGCTGCAGCGCATGGCGACTCGGTTGAGAACTGAGACGACATTTTCAATCCGCACGAGGCGTTCCTCACGTGATGGGATATCGGCATTTTCAGGTCCTGGATGTATGACAAAATAGTGCACGCCAAGCACGGCGGCTGCTTCGACCGCCTTGAGAATCTCATCCAGCGCGTATTCGCGGAATCCCGCATCAGGTGAGGAAATATCGATGTCAGTCGCGAAGGGGGCATGGAACGAATAAGCCTCCATGCCGAGTGCATCGATCATGTTCGCCGCATCGCGTACGGCGCTCAGGTTTTTGTAATCCAGATGTGCTGGGGAAAAAACCACCTCGATCATGCTGAATCCGCTCGCACGGATTGTCTCTAGGCAGTCGAGTAAGTTGGTCATGTAAAAGCATCCTGTGGAAAGTCCAATAGGCCAATTTGTCATATGAGAACCCTTTCAAAATGGTGTGTGTTTGATCCCTCCAGTTCGGCTTCAGTGATGCTCGCGGCTTCGTCGGCTACGCTCGTTTTCAAGCCCGAGAAAATCCTCACATAGAAATCGGCCCGCATCTTTGGGGAGTAATCCTTCCATTGCTGTCCCCAGCCATAGTCGCGCTCAAACTTGGAGCGGATGAGCCCGGCGACATGTCTGGGATGCCAACCTCTGGGCACAAGGGTTTCGGTGACGGCGCGAATGGTAGTCGGGCGGAGAAGGAGATCGTTTGGAAAAAGCAGTGCATCACGAACGCCCTCAGGAAGGGCCTCGAGCGGCGTCCGGTCGTAGGTGTGTGGCCAGCTGATGACGGGATCGTGCTGCCTAGAGTAAAAAAAATCGTGAAAGGCGCGCAGTTGGGAAGTTTCGTATTCCTTCAGGAGTTCGCCAGTGCCGGAGGTGGCATCGGGAATATCTGTCGAGAAGTGCTCTGCCCAGCGCGCGGCCTGCTCGGGGTCGCGCATGGCGGCCACGGCACCTGATGTTTCGCTTCCCCCAGCAGGTACGAAAATGATCGGCCCAATTTTACCGATGTTATCGGCCCCGACAGCGTAGGATTGCTGCCAAGGTTTCAGGTATCCGCTGAACGGAACCCTCACCGTGCGCGTCGGCAGCGGGTCGCCATATTCGGAGAGGTCGATCGAAATCATCTCCCGACCTCGCTGCGAAGGGGCAACCTCCACCGCTGTCAGTTCCACCGGAATCCGGCAATGCGGGCGGGATATTTCAAGAATGAGACGGCTAAAAAATTCCATTACAAGCCCGAGGCCGGCGAATGCCCTTTCGATTTGTGTCGGGGCATGTCCATCGCTGGCGGCCTTTGACCCGAGATCGCAAAGTTCTAAAAAGACCGGCGAGTCGCGGCGGATGCGCCAGATATAGTGGTGGCCGCGTCCGCTGAGAACATGCAGGGCGTGGATGCCAAAGTGTTCGAGGATTCTATGTATGGCGTGTGCCACGGGTTCCTGGAGTTCAAAAGTTCTTTTGGGGTCCAAATAGGCCTCAGCGGCGAAATCAAAATTCACATACTCGATGTCGAGATGTGCAATGAGGGATTCCCGGTCTGAGAGCGAGCGGCAGATATCCAATCCTTCCTCAAGGCTATGGAAAAGCTCATCCGGCATACGGGGTTCGCGCACTGGCCACTCGACCCCATCTGCTGTTATGTAGTCGCAGGTTGTCGTGGATGGTGTTTTTCCGCCAAGAAATTCCAGCATTCGAGTGCGCACGGTGGGGCTTTTGTAGAACGCACGCAGGGTTTGACGGATGTCTTGCATGGCAACGGATGTCTAACGTGCGTGCCCTTGCGGGCACGCACGAGGACGGCTTTCCCCTAGCTAACCGGGATTTCCAGCGCTTTTGGTTTTGCAATCTCGCCTTTCGGCAGATGCACCCTCAGAAGGCCGTCCTTAAACTCCGCCGAGACCTCGTTTTTTCTCGTACCCTCAGGTAGGGAGAACGAACGCTCGAACGCGCCGTAGCTTCGCTCAAGGCGGTGGAAGCGGCGTCCGCTCTCTTCCTTCTCGAGCTTGCGCTCGCCGGAGATGCGGAGTGAGCCATCCTCCACTTGGACTTTTACATCCTCCCTTTTTACCTCAGGTAGTTCAGCCTTGATTGTGTATTCTTTGTCATTTTCCTCGACGTCCACGAGTGGGCTCCACTCGTTGGTGTTCAGCGTCTCATCGATATTCCAAGTCAATGGAGGTCGAGGGAAGATGCTGTTCATACGGTTCGTCATGTTTTCGAATTCCCTGAAGGGATTCCAACGGATCAGTGTGTTCATTATTGTCTTTGACCGGTGTGGTTCATTGTCTGCGGTTACAGCCACCGGATCTGGAATCCACAGTTTGTTTGCGCGGGTCGATCAACGGGTCCCTGCTCACATCAACACCAAACCATCTCCTCTTGAGCCCCTCAATGGGGTGAAATCCCAATCGTTGCGTCTTTTCACCTGCGGAGTTCCTCCCTACGGTATCGGCTTCTCATGCCATACGGTTCGTTCATTGATTTTGTGTTCGGGATTTTTGTCCTGTTCCTCGGGGCCATAGTGGGTTCTTTTCTGAACGCCTGCATTCACCGCATGCCACGCGGGGTAAGCCTGAACCAACCTCGGCGCTCGTTTTGTCCGGGTTGTGAGCGCGTTATCCCGTGGTATGAGAACCTTCCGCTGGTCAGTTGGTTGGCCTTGCGCGGCAAGTGCTCCGCTTGTGGCTGGCGTATTCCTTTCCGTTACCTTCTGGTTGAGGTTCTCACGGCATTGCTTTTTGCAGTCGTGTGGGAGCGTTTCGGTTTGCCCTTGGCTGCCGTGTATTGGGTCTTTGTGAGCTTGCTCGTGGTGGCGACTTTCATTGATTTTGAGCATTTCATCATTCCGGATGAAATCACGTGGGGAGGAACGGCGGCGGGGATTGTTTTCTCCGCAATTGTCCCGGAAATGATGGATTCCTTCTCGCGATGGGAGTCTTTTGCATATTCGCTCGGAGGAGCCGCCTTCGGCTTTGCGCTGCTTTTTTTGGTCGTGGAGGGAGGTAAGTTGGCATTTGGAAAAATCCGGCACGCATTTCCCGAACCGGAGGACTTTGATTGGAGAAGGGAGGGTGATCGTATCGTGCTGACGCTGGCGCGCGAGGACCTGGATTGGATGGATGTTTTTTCGAGAGAGCGCGATGTACTCACGATTGACGTCGATGGAGCCGCGCTGGGAGCGAATGGCGCCGA
>Ga0164293_10003567_pt1 | contig 13274 bp, 9 predicted proteins | sample GEODES118metaG_FD_111487 | JGI IMG/M metagenome (GOLD analysis project Ga0164293, IMG submission 111487) | Eutrophic lake water microbial communities from Lake Mendota, Wisconsin, USA - GEODES118 metaG | ecosystem: Environmental > Aquatic > Freshwater > Lake | place: USA: Lake Mendota, Wisconsin... | reverse complement strand
CTCAAACCCCCTCATTGCCAATGCCGTCAGGCTGTTACGGGAGGGGGCGATCGGTGATGTCCTCGTGGCCAAGGCCTGGAACGTGCAGCGCCGGAAAAACATCGGCCACCAGCAGCCGTCGCAGCCGCCGCCCGGCGTGGACTACGACCTCTGGGTCGGTCCAGCGCCGATGCTGCCGTTCCAGGAGAACCGCTTCCACTACAACTGGCGGTGGTGGCACGCCTTCGGCAACGGCGACGTCGGCAATGACGGCACCCACGAGATCGACTACGCCCGCTGGGGGCTGGGCGTCGATACGCTGCCGACCACCGCCATGGGCCTGGGGGGCAAGTACAGCATCGACGACGACCAGCAGTTTCCCGACACGGCAACGTTGGCCTTCGAGTATCCGGGAGACGGCGGCGTCGGGCATCGGCGCCAGTTGATTTTCGAGATGCGGCTCTGGTCGGGAAACTATCCCCACAACTGCGACAGCGGCGCGGAGTTCTACGGCACGAAGGGTCAGCTGTTCGTGAGCAAGCGGGGCAAGGTGGAACTTCTCGACGGCGGCAATCAGCGCGTCGAGGTCAAACCCCCTGCGGACCTTCCGCCCGCGGTGAGCCATCAGGCCGATTTCGTGGCGGCGATCCGCGGAGGCACGCGGCCCGCTGCCGATATTGAGGAGGCCTACCGGACTGTGGCGCTCGTGCACCTCGGCAACCTGGCGGTGGAGCTCGGCCGCTCGTTGCAACTCGACCCCGGCGGCGACCGGGTCATGGGCGACGACGAGGCCACGCGGCTCTTGGGCAGGCCGTACCGCGACGGCCACTGGGCCGCGCCCCGCAGCCCGGGGTGATCGATGGCAGGCACCCGCCACGATGCCGGCCGGCCCCGTAGCACAGGTTTTCAACCTGTGTCTGTCAACCACGTCGGCCGTATTCCTGGTCAGGGCTTCTTCAGCATGCGCTTCAACGCGATCGCGTCGAGATACTCGTCGTCCGGATGCTCGTGCAGCGCATCGAGGACCATCGGCGCGGCTGGGGCCGCCGCCAGCCATGGCGCGATCGTCGCCGCATCGCGCACCGCGTGGAGCGGGGCGTGGGTGTCCCACACCGCGCCGCCGATGTCCGTCCGCTTCCCGGCAACGAGCCACATGCCTACGCGGCCCTTCAGGCGGTCCAGTTCCCGCATGTCGAGGGGCCTGCCTTCCACGAGTGCCGTCTCGACGGCCAGTTTCAGGTTCGGCGCGTTTACGGGGTCGAGGTAATGGAACGCCTCCGGGAAGTCGCGCGGCGGCTTGCCCGGTCCGACCCGCAGATGCAGGGTTACGCCGCGGGCCGCGGCCGCTCCGGCGAGACGCGTGAGCGTGCTCCAGTATCCGGCATTGGCCTGCTCGCCGGTGAAGTTGTTTTCCGGATCGCGGTGCAGCGAGAACACGAGGTCCTTCGCCCCTAGCACCTGCATCTTCGCCAGCACGTCGGCCCACACCGCCATGCTGGCTTCGAAATCCGCGGGTACGTTGTCGAGCAGCCGGAGCGTGGGGTAGAGGTTCAGGCCGGAACTGAGATCCACGACGATGCGGACCTTCTGCCGCCCGAGCCAGCGGGCCTCCGTGCGCAGCACCGCCTCTTCGCGGTCATGCAGCGAGCGCCAGTCGACGCACACGCCGTCGAACTGCTCGAAGAACGTTGGCCGCTTCAGGATTTCCTCCTTGATGGAACCCGCTCGGCGCAGCGTGAGGAAGCGGTCGCGCGGCCGCGGCGGCGGCGCGGCGTGAGGAATCTCCTCCACGCCGGTCTCCTTCACCGTCACGGCGAAGATGCGGATGTCACCGCCAGCGATCGACCCCGTGCCGCTCGTGCCCAGCTTCTCGACGTCCACGCCGATTGGCGTCTGGCCGACCGCGCCCTTCTCCGACTGATCCAGCGGCACTTCGCGGAGCGACTCGATCTCGCCGCAGAACGACTCGATCTGGAACGGCTGCTCGCGCCAGGTGTTGTTCGCGATGCCGAGGGTGTATTCGCCTGGTTGCGTGCGGCAGGTGACCACGCTCAGCCCCGTGCCGCGCACGTGAAAGAGTTGCTGCGCGCGGAGAATCTGCTCGAGGCGGCTGCGGACGCCCGGCTCGAGCGCATAGGGCTTCGGCAGTGGCGTATCGATTGCGCTCTGCAGGGGCATGTCGGCCAGCGGCCGGGGCTCAACGCCGAACGGGCTCGCGAAGAAGGTCACCTGCCCCCGGCCGCACGGCACCGTCGCATCGACGGCCTCGGTCCGTCCGGCCAGGCCACCGGGCAGCGTGGCGAGGTTGGCCGCGGTGATGACGACGTGCCCGCCGCGCTCGGCGTAGGCCTGGAGTTTGTCCCGGGTCTCACGGCCGCCCCGCAGCGCTCCCGCCACGATCACCACCGGATACCGATCCAGCACCCACCCGGGCGCGTCGCTCAGCAGGCAATCCGCCAGGTCGCCGTAGGGCGTTGGCGCGAGGAACCCGGATTCGTCGTGGAAGTACGACGCGTTCTGGTATCCGGGATAGAGCAGGTCGAACACCGCGTCGGTCAGATAGTCGCCCGGCTCGTAGGGGAGGTTGCCCCACGAGCGGTAGACGGGGCTCCAGTCCATGTGCCGCGGGACGGTCCATCCGGAATAGAAGTCGAGGAGCAGCGCCACGGGCGTGTGCATGACCCCGGGTTGGCCATGGGCCTTGACCCAGCGCTGGGCGGCCTGCTGGACCTCGCCGATGGGAGAGAGGTTCTCGCCCGCGAGCCAGCCGCTCTCGAACCCGACCGCGACGCAGTTGGAGAGGATGTGCGTGTAGAGCAGACGCTTCATCAGGCTGAGGCTCGTGCCGAGCGTTGGACCGTGCGCGTCGCCGCCGGACGCCGGGTCGTAGGACTTGTGGCCCCAGCGATTGAAGATCGAGACGTTGCCGAACCACGGCACACCGTGCTGCTTGCCCGCGCCCCGGATGAACGCGTAAGTGACCTGGTTATTCGGCAGGGCCTGGGCCGTTTCCGCGCCCAGGAGGGTGAAGGTTCCTTCCTTGAGCAGATAGTGGCCGAAGTTCAGTGCCACCAGCGCCGTGTGCTTGTGGCCGAGATCGTCGCCCATCCGTTCGAAGTGCCGCTGGAAGTTGAGATACTGCTGGACGCGATCGACCGAAGCGGGCGTCATCTGCCCCGCGTAGGCGCCGATGTACCGCCCGTCTTGTTCGCCGATGTCCGTGCCCAGCCAGCGTTCGCCCAGCGTGGCCTCGAGGGTGTTCAGCGCGGCGGTGGGCGGGATGAACTGCTGCCAGAGCCCCCCCGACCCCGACCCCGGCACGTAGCCGCAGACGTCGAAGAGATACAGGTCACGACGCTTGATCTCGTCGGCCACGTTGCCGAGATTCCTCGCGAACAGCACCTGGTACGACGGCCAGATGACGTCGCCGAGTTCGTGCGTCCGCGTGTACTTCTCGAGTTCCTCGGCGAAGCCGACCGCCTGGCCGTCCTGCACCCGAAACCCCCGCAGGCAGGTGAACTGCGTGCGGTTTTTGAACGTCGCCCACGTCGGGGGCTTCACGGCCCGGCGGCCGTAATCCGGATGCTCGGCTGGGTCGAGCAGCCGCGAATAGACCCGTCGCGGCGGCATGGGCTCGGCCGCCATCGCGTGATCCGCCAGCGTGAGGCACGTCATCACCACGCACGCCAGCGCCAGGCATTCGATCCCCACAGCCCATCGCAGCCCGGCCGCCGGTCTCGATCGTGCCGTGGCCGTCGGGCAGCGCATCATGCCGATGGCTCTTTCCACGGGCCATACGCCGCCGTGATCCGGTCCCGCAGCGCGGCCACGAACTCGGGCGTGATCTCCACCTCGTCGAGAATCGAATACCACAGCCCCGCCTCGCGGACGAACGATCGAATCCGCGTGAGGGCGAAGGCGACGTCGTCCCAGCCGATCCCCATCGCCTCAGGCCGGATGTCCACGCCTGCACGGTGGATCGCCGCGAGCATCTCGTCGGCCCCTCTGTCGTGGAGCATCGAGCCGATCACGATCCCTAGGCAGACCGGCTGGCCATGGAGAAACTTTCGGCCCGTGAAGTGCTCCAGGGCGTAGAACACGAAGTGGTCGGTGCCCTCGATGTGGCAGGGATTCCAGCCGGCGTTGTGGAACGAGGCCCCGGCCCAGCGCTGCGCCGTCGCCAGCGTGCGGATGCCGGCCTCGTTCACGGCGTGGATGTCGTCGAGGCTCTCGAGCACCCCCCGCATCACGCCCTGGGCCTCGTCGACGAGCCGCTGGTCGTAGGGCCACTTCGCGGGCGTGCGGCCGCGATCGCGGGCCAGCCGCCAGTCGGCGTGGGCCGTATGGAAGCAGAGCACCTCGCAGATCCCGCTGCGGTTGAGGTGGGGCGGCGCGGCCGCGATCACGTCGAAATCGACGTACACCGCCTCGGGCACGGCGAAGCCGACGTACTTCACGTAGCCCCCGTAGCGCAGCCCGGCCCGGTGGCCGTAGGGGGCGTCAACCGACAGCGACGTCGGAATCTGGAACAGCGGCAGCCGCCGCGACCACGCGATGAACTTCGCTACGTCGATCGCCTGGCCACCTCCGAGCCCCACCACCGAGCCGCAGGCCGGCAGCGACGGCAGTTCGGCAGCGAGTTCGTCGCCGTCGATCGTGTGGACGAAATACGGACCGGCCAGGTCGCCCGTGAAGTGGTGCCGAAACTTCCCCCAGAGGTCGGCCATCGTGACCACCAGATACGGCGGCCGGGCGATCGCGGGAATCTCGCCGAGGAGGTTGCGGCCGAAGATCGTGGTGAACTCGTGGCCGGTCGCGAGGATGCTCGTCATGACGGGCTTGGGGGCTGAAGTGCGTGCGACGTGCGGGATGGCCCTCCCGAACCGCCCGGGCCCGTGGCCTGCCTTTCCCAGATCCGGGCGAAGGGCCAGTAGACCATCATCGCCAGCAGGATCGACGCCCCGCCCCACACGGCGGCCCGCCAGTCGCCTCCGGTGGCGAGGTAGTGGCCTACGATCGGCGGCGTGGTCCAGGGAATGCCGACCACCGGCCGACCCACGAGCCCCCACTCCATCAGGAGGAAGGTCGCGCCGGCGAGCAGGACGGCGTTGATCACGTAGGGCACCATCAGGATCGGATTGAGCACGATCGGCAGGCCGAAGAACAACGGCTCGTTGATTTGGAACACCTGCGCCGGCAGCGAGAGCCGGCTGACGCGGCGATGGACCGGGTTTCGGGAGTTGAGGAGCACGAGCGCCAGGGCGAGCGTGGCCCCCGTGCCGCCGACGTTGACGAAGGTGGTGAAGAAGCCGAGGGCCGTGGGATGGGGTAGCGGTGCGCCGCGTTCCCACGCCTCGACGTTCGCCGCGAGGTATTGCAGAAAGAACGGGCCCACGATCGGGTCGAGGGCGTTGTCGCCGTTGATGCCCACCGACCAGAGCAGTGTGACGAGGAACGCAAACGTCGCGATCCCGGGCAGCGTGTCGAGGGCGAACACCAGCGGGCGGAAGACCCGCTCGATCACGCCCGCCAGGTCGACGCCAAGGACGAACCGCAGGCACCAGAAGCCGGTCACGAGCACCGCCAGCGGCACCAGCGCCGCGAACGATTCGTAGATGATCCGAGGCACGCCCTCAGGCATCCGGATCACGAGCCCGCGGCGGGCGAGCAGCGCCTGCACCTCCACCGCCACGACGCCGACGAGGATCGCCACCAGGATGCCCTGCGAACCAAGCGGCTCCGGGGCGAGCCGGCCGCTCTGGGGATCGACGGCCAAAAGCAGGAAGCTCGCGCCGGCGAGGATCGTGCTCGAGAGCGGATCCTGGCCGCGGCGGCCACCGAGTTCGTGGGCCACAGCGAGGCAAACAAAGAGGCCCAGGATCCCGAACGTGGCCGTGACGGGGATCCGCAGGAGGTCGGCCCAGGGCGCGAGCAAGCGCTCGAGGGCCGGCAACGGCGGGTTGGCCAGGAGCATGAACAGGCCGCCAACGATCGTCAGCGGAACCACCGCGGCGACGCCGCCGCGAATGGAGGCCATGATCGGCCGCTCCGCAAAGTCGCTGATCAGCCGGGCCAGGCGGCGCGGTGATCCGACGGCGACGTTGTCTCCGCTGCTCATGGCCGGGCCGCTCCCGAAGACGCAGCCGCCAGTCGCAGTCCGAGGTAGACGGTCTGGTCGTCGGGCGGCCCGCGCCGCTCGAGCTCCATGAACCCGAGCCGGGCGTAGAAGGCCAGAGCCCGCGGGTTCTTTCCGCTCACGCCGAGGTGCACGCCCGGCGCCCCGCGGCGGGCGAGCTCCGCGAGGATGTGCCGCATCATCGGCCCGCCGTAGCCCAGCCCCTGGGCCCGGGGGGCGAGATCGATGTGCGCGTGGGCGGGATACTCGGCGGCGGGTTCGGGGCAGTGGTAGTCGGGATGGTGATACGAGCGGTGGACGTGCTGGGCGCGGGTCCACGTGGCCGGGTCGCCGGCCGGCTCAGAAAACGCGGCCACGAGCTGCGGCCGCAGTTCGGAGTCGTAGCGGGCGTAAAACGACCGCGAGTCGACCGCCGCGAGCACGTAGCCGCAGACGCCCTGCTCGTCCTCGAGCACGAAAGAGAGGTCGGGCTCGAGCGCGAGATAGGGGGCGACGTAGATCCGCGCCAGCGCGTCGGGGTCTTCGGCGTAGAAGGGCGTGCCGTCTGCGCCGTGATCGCCGGTCTCGAGGCAGACCCGCGAGCAGCCCGCCAGGTCGTCGCCACGCGCTGGCCGCAGGATCGCGGGTCGCGGCCGGAACTCGCGGACGCCGGCCAGCGACGGTCCCGGATCGAAGGGGAGCAGCCGCCGCAGATCAGCGACAAAGCCGCCGCGAAACGTGCCCGGCAGGTGGTCGTCGTCAGGGCGGGGCCGTCCCGCCGCAGCGTCGAGCCGCACGAGCAGGAGCGTGAGTTCGTCGCGGAGCGCCCAGAGCCGCCGGGCCATGGCGTGCGCCAGGCCGCGGTCCTGCAGGTCGGCGAGGCGATTGGTCAACGCAATCAGCCCGCTCGCCGTGCGACGCAGGTCGGCATCCTGTTCGCGCCGGCCGGGTGCGGCCAGCAACCGGCCTGTGGTCTCGAGCAGCCGCCGGGCCTCGGCGCCGTGCTCGTGCGGCAGGTAGAAGCAGTCGCCCAGAAGAATGACCTCGTCCGCGGTGATGGCGGGGCGGGGCTCGGCGCCGCGAGGCAGCAGCGTGAAGGCCGGCAGCCAGTCCCGCATGGCCCACAGGTAGGCCGCCCGCGGGTCGAAGTCGGGGCCGGACCGCATGAACGCCCCGAGCGTGTGCAGCGGCCCGAAGTTGAGGGGCAACTCGTTGTTGGGATTCACGAGCACGCCGCGAACGTGGTCGCGGATGGCGGCGGGCCGGCCGGCGAACGGACCGGCGAAGAAACGGCCGATGTCGTAGTCGTTGGCGAACAGGTTGTCCCAGAGCACGGGAGGCCGCCGCAGGAGGCTCGCCACGCCGGTCAGATGGTCGACCGTGATCTCCCGGGAGACGATCTCGGGGCCGGTCCAGAGCACGTCGATGGCCGGCGCGAGCCGCTCGCCGAGCTCCCGCAGGTAGCCGGCGCCGCCGAGGCCCGCGTCGGCCATTCGGGTGCAATACGCCGTCGGGCAGATGAGCATCCGCCCGGCGGCATCGCGGCCGCGGAGCCACTCGTGCACGCGGTTGGCGACGTGCGCCTGCGCGGCGGCCAGACTCCCGAAGGCCCCGGCGTCTTCGGGCACGAGCGTTCCCGGCACGTCGTCGAACAGGATCGCGAAGTCTCGGCCGCCCACAGCAGCGACCTGCTCCAGCCGGGCCATCAAGGCCGCGAGATCGTCGGCCGACGAATACCGGATGTCGAGGGCGGGATGGATTGCCCACACGAAGGCGATGCCCCGGCGGCGACAGGCGTCGACGAGGTCGGCCAGGTCGGCGACGGCCGCCGGCGGCAGGGGCCGTCGCCAGACGGCGCGATGATGGGGATCGTCCTTGGGTGCGTGCAGATAGGTCGTCAGGCCGAACCGGGCCATCCAGTCGAGGAGTTGCTCCCGCTCGGCCTGCGTCCAAGGCGGCCCGTAGAAGCCCTCGATCACCCCGGCAGACCAGCCACTGGATGCCTCCCGGCCGGTGGCTTCGCTCGTCATCCGCCGGTCCTCTCGAGGCACGCGTGCCGGTCGCTCAGTCCGCGCCGGCGGCCACCGTCTTGCCAACGGCCGCCGGTTCCGGTCCCGGCAGTTCCTTCGCGTCCGGGCCGGGCTCGTGCGCGAGCAGCGCCCGCAGGTCGAAGCCCAGGTATGCCTGCTCGGCCGCAGGCTTGCCGTCGGGAGAGGCATGCGCCACCCAGAACCGCCCGGTCGACGTCTCAAAGAGCACGTTGTGCAGGTTCGAGTTCATGCTCACGGGCCGATCCATCAGGGCCAGCGCCGCCTCGGCGTCGATCCGGCCATGGGCCTCCTGCACCCGCTTCACGAGCAGTTCGTAGCGATCCCCCGCCGAGAGCAGTACCGCGTCCTCGACGGCATGCGGCAGCCGCTCGCACGCGGCCCCCATCTCCACCGCCCAAAACTCGTCGGCGCCTGCCTCGAGGGCCACGGCCTCGCCGGTCTTGCCGTCGGCGAGCACGTAATAGTATTCGCAGGTTCGCGGGTTGTCGCGGAACACCGCCACCGCCTCGGCGAGCGTGTCGGCCCCCTGGAGCACCTCCCGCATCAGGATCGCCATCGGCACGCCGAGCCACTTGCCGAGACCCGCGCCGCCCATTTCACCAGCACTGATCCGTTCCGCGTTCATCCCGGTCACGCTGCCGATGAAGCCGGCGTAGCCGACGTTGACGAACGGGATCTTGCCGGCGGGCCTAGCCACGATCACGACCGGGTGCTCCTGGAGTTTCCAGTCGCAGCCGTAGTCGAGGACGCGGCCGTGGTAGGTGTGCTCGTTGCCCGTGGCCGCCCCCGAGACTGCAAATCCGGAGCAGTGGAAGAGCTCCGGGATGAAGTTGGCGGTGCGGATGTCGGCCAGCGGCACGCCCGAGCCGTCGGCCAGCCCGCGGAGTTCCTCGTCGTACCAGTCGGGCAGGAACGGCTGCTGCACCGCCTGGATGCCCTGGATGATGACCTGCGGCGACATCAGTTCCATGCCCGCCACCTCGGCCGTCATCTCCTTGGCCTTCTCGTCGAGCAGGAACCGGACCACGGCGTGCACGTGCTCTCGGAGCAGCCGGCCGTGCTGGAAGCCCATCTCGTAGGGCGTGCCGGCGACGTGGAGGACGGCATGGCCGCCGACCTCCTCGAGGAAGCCGGCACCGCAGCGGGCGACCACCGTGCGATCGGCCGCCGGGGCCACCGCGCGTTCGCGGGCCATCCCCGGCAGCGCGATCACAAGCGCCGCCACGACTCCGCAGCAGACCGATGGCAAGGTTTGCATGGGCTTCTCCACGAGGGTTGCTTGCCGCGTCGACCGGCCGCTTCCGCCCTAGACGCTCCCAGCGACCGTGCTAGGCTACCCCGCTCGAGGCCGGTTTTTCAAGTCCGCGGCCGCGGAGGAGCGTCATGGCGAAGGTGTACTACGTCGGCGACTGGGCCGTGCTGACCGGCCCTTGGTTCGCCGAATCCCCTTTCCAGAACGCGATGAAGGGACTCGACGTCTTCAACTACGGCACGTGGCTGAAGGAGGCGCTCGAGTCGACCGGTATCCACCAGGTGACGAGCGTGCCGTCCTGGGAGTTCTACAAGCTCGGTCCCGGGGCCTACGAGCGGATCCTGGCAGAGTACGACGTGATCATCTTCAGCGACGTCGAGGGAAAGCTCTTCCAGCTTGCGCCGAGTTTCTTCGATCGGGCGAAGTTCGGCCAGGGCGTGCTCACGTTCCCCGACCGCGTCCGGCTCACCATCGACGCGGTGCGGCAGGGGAAGGGACTCATGCTGCTCGGGGGCTGGTATTCGTTCACCGGCGAGCAGGGCAAGGGGGGCTGGGGGCGGACGCTGCTTCGAGACGTGATGCCGATCGAGTGCCTCGATCACGAGGATCTCGTCGAGAGCACCGAGGGCTATCAGCCGGTGGCGACCGCGGCGGGCAAGAAGGCCTTCGCGGGGCTCGATCTCACCGACTGCCCGCCCCTGCTGGGCTACAACCAGGTGCGGCTCAAGCCGGGCCGCGAAGCCCTGCTCACGATCAAGGAGACGGGCGACCCGCTGGTGGTCGCGGCCCAGGAAGGCCTGGGCACGGTGCTCTGCTACACCTCCGACCCGGCGCCGCATTGGGGCTGCAACCTCGTGTTCTGGAAGAAATACGCCGACTTCTGGCTCCGCTGTGTGGAACTCGTCGCCAGCGACCGCTGAGGGTCGAAGCGGCATGCGGCGGGCCCGCCAGGAGGCCCACGCGGGCGGTCACACAGCGACCGCCTATGCTGCTAGAGCGCGTTTGATTTACGTGTAGCGGTATCCGCAGTGCCTGAAACAGTTGCGGCACTCCTCCGTGAAGCGATCGAGCACGTCGCTGCACACCGACCAGAGGGTCTCGAAAGTCCTGGCTGACGCGCTCTTCAAGAGCCACTTGAACTTCGAGAAGACGAGTTCGATCGGGTTCAGGTCTGGACTGTACGGGGGAAGATAGACGAGCCGTGCTCCAGCGGCTGTGATGGCCTCTCGAACACCTGCCACCTTGTGAGCGCCAAGGTTGTCCATCACCACGATGTCCCCGGCTTCAGCGTCGGCACCAGGTGGTGGATGATCCAGCCAAGGAAGAGTTCGCCGTTGATCGCTCCATCCACGACTAAGGGCGCCGTCAGGCCCGTGGTGCGAAGGGCCGCCAGGAACGTCGTGGTTTTCCAGTGGCCGTGAGGCACTCTGGCCAGAAGCCGCTGCCCCCTCAAGGCTCGTCCTCGTGGGCGAGTCATGTTCGTCTTGGCCCACGTTTCGTCGATAAAAACGAGACGTTCCGGATTCAGAAGCGGCTATTCCCGATGCAGCTCTTCCCGTCTCTCCGCAACGTCCGGACGTTCCCTTTCCGAGGCGACGAGCACTTTTTTTGAGGGGCAGCCGAAGCCGCTGCAACGCGGTGCACAACGTCGGAACCGACAGGTCCGTCCCAAGTTCCCTCTTCAGTTCCTCGAGGGTCAGATCCGGATTGCGCTTGATGACGTCTTTGATTTGATCCGCGAATGCCGCCCAGAGCGGCACACGCCGCCGCTTCAGAAACGGCGCGGTCTTGTTGAGTTCTCGACGCTCTTGCTTGATACGCCGCCCCCAGGACTCGCTCACGTCAAAGTACGTTGCAACCTTCGGGTGCTTCGACCCTTGTCGCACGCTGCGAGCACCTGGCCACGGAACTCTTTCGAGTACGGCTTTATGGAACACCTCCTTGGAGGCGTCCACGTTACCTGCCCTGCCCAGATAGCGCTAGACCTAAGCCCAAACGCGCTCTAGTTGCGCAGGTTCAGCCTGGGCAACGCCGCGCGGTCTGCGGTATTCTTTGCCGGGTAGGGGAGAGGGGATGTCGTGAGACCTCGTAACTCGAAACACATCAAAACTTCCGTCGTGGGCCGTGGCCTCGTTCCCAGCGCGTCGAGCGTCGGGAGGCGCGCCGATGGTTTCACCCTCGTGGAGTTGCTCGTGGTGATCGCGATCATCGCCACGCTCATCGGCCTGCTGCTGCCCGCGGTGCAGAGCGCCCGCGAGGCGGCGCGGCGGACGAAGTGCATGAGCAACATGCGTCAAATCGGCCTAGCTGTGCTGGCCCACGAGTCGGCGCGGCGGAGTTTTCCGGCGGGATCGACGACCGAGACGCCGGCCCTGAGCGGACCGTATTACACGACGTGGACCGTCGACATCCTCCCGTTTCTGGAGCTGGCCCCGCTGTACGAGACGTGGAAGGGGGTGAAGGATCCGCTCGAGCCCTCCAGGCCGCCGCCCATCTGCGGCGGCGTCGTTCAGCAAGGCATTCTGACGACCCGGATTCGAGAAACGATCGTCGAGGCGTATGTGTGCCCCAGCGACATCGAGACTCGAAGCCTCCAACGACCGGAGACGGGCCCCGAGACCAGGCTCTGGGCGCCGGGATCGTATCGGGCCGTGTCCGGGTATTCGCTCGGGCAGGGAGGCACGCAATACTGGGACGATCCGGGCTACATCAGCCTGTCGGAGCAGCGGATGCCGTCTGCATGGCGCGGTGCCATGCACGCCATTTCGACCAACCCGGGCGACGGCGTGCGCAGACTCCTGCCGGTCCGGCTCCGGCAGCTTGCTGACGGCGCCTCCAAGACGCTCATGGTCGGTGAGTTCCACACCACGTCCAATCAATCGCGACGGACCTTCTGGTCGTACGCCTACACGTCGTACAACCAGTCGAGCGCTTTTCCGGAGAGCCGTATTCTTCTTCCCGACTACGTGCGCTGCGTGAACCTCGGAGGAGGAGGCGTCGATACCTGCAAGCGAGGCTGGGGAAGCCTCCACGCCAACGGCATCATGGTGTTCGGCCGGTGCGACGGTTCAACGCGACTCGTCGAACCCGAGATCGACATGACCGTATTCTGCGCGGCCGCGACCATCCAGGGGGGCGAATCGACGTCGTTGCCATGAAGCCCTTCCGTTCACCGGATTCCCGTTCGCCCTGCCTGCGCATGGCAGGCTGGATTCTGCTGGCGTCGTGCGCGGCGTGCAGTCGATCGCCGTTCGCCCTGGCAAACGTTTCGGGAAAGGTGCTGTTGGATGGTCAGCCGCTGGCCGGTGGAGTGATCAACTTTCAGCCGATCGCCTCCGGCACAGGGACGAACGGCGGCCCTGGGTCGACCGCCCGAATCGGCCCAGAGGGCCGCTTCTCGCTCACCACGATCCGCGGCGCGCCGGGCGCCGTCGTGGGCAAGCACCGCGTCAAGATCTACTCCTCCAGTCTGGAATCGCCCGCGACCGCCGACCGCAGTTCGCCCGCCGAGCGGGAGCGAGTGCCGGCGGCATACAACTACAAGAGCAACCTCACGTTCGACGTTCCGGCGGCCGGAACCGAGACCGCGGATTTCCTGATCACCACGATATAATGTCGACGGCGACACGTTCCCCAAGCAATCTCCCATTCCCGACTCTCTCCTTGAAAGGCACTGATCCGTGGATCGATCGAACACAGCTGTCCACGTTCACTCGAATGCGTCGCACGCCGTCAGCCGTCGGGCCCGCCTCGGGGTCGGACTCACTTCGGCCAAGGTCGAACCGGCGGCCGAGCCTCCCCGGACCACGGGGCTTCGTCGCGGTTTCACGCTCGTCGAGCTGCTCGTGGTGATCGCGATCATCGCCACGCTCATCGG
>Ga0164293_10003565_pt1 | contig 13274 bp, 12 predicted proteins | sample GEODES118metaG_FD_111487 | JGI IMG/M metagenome (GOLD analysis project Ga0164293, IMG submission 111487) | Eutrophic lake water microbial communities from Lake Mendota, Wisconsin, USA - GEODES118 metaG | ecosystem: Environmental > Aquatic > Freshwater > Lake | place: USA: Lake Mendota... | reverse complement strand
GTGGGCCGCGGCGTCATCACCACCGCCACCTATGCCGCGCGCCAGTTTGGCGTGGGGTCGGCGATGGGCATGATGAAGGCGGCACGCCTGTGCCCCGAGGCCATCGTGCTACCGGTGGACTTCGACGAAGTGCGCCGGCTTTCGCGGGCCTTCAAGGAGACTATCCGGGAGATCGCGCCGCTGATGGAGGACCGAGGCATCGACGAGGTCTACATCGACTTCACCGAGGTCCCCGGCGGCCAGCGGGAGGGCGGCCGGGTGCTCGCACGCCTGATCCAGAAGTGCATCCAGGAGCGCACCGGTCTGACCTGCTCCATCGGCGTTGCCCCCAACAAGCTGATCGCCAAGATGGCCAGCGAGTTCAACAAGCCCAATGGCATCTCCATCGTCCACGAGGCGGACTTGCAGACGCTGATCTGGCCGCTGGCGGCGCGCAAGATCAACGGTGTGGGTCCCAAGGCCGACGCCAAGCTGGAGAAGTCCGGCCTGCGCACCGTGGGCGACATCGCCGGGCAAAGCCGCGAATGGCTGGTCGAGCATTTCGGACGCAGCTACGGCGCCTGGCTGCACGACGCCGCCTGGGGGCGCGACGAGCGGCCGGTGGTGACCGAAAGCGAACCGGTGTCCATGAGCCGGGAGACCACCTTCGAGCGAGACCTGCACGCCGTCCGCGACCGGGAGGCGCTCGGCGCCGTGTTCACCGACCTGTGCGAGCGGGTAGCGGCCGACCTGCGGCGCAAGGGCTATGTGGGCCGCACCATCGGCATCAAGCTGCGCTACGACGACTTTCGTACCGCCACCCGCGACCTGACCCTGGACCACTACACCGACGACCCCCGGGTGATCCGACAGGCTGCCGGCCAAAGCCTCAAGCGAGTCGACCTCGATCGCCGGCTGCGCCTGCTGGGAGTTCGGGTGGGCAAGCTAGTCCCTGCCGGGGATCTGCCGCCCTCTGAGGTCCGCCCAGGCCCGCCAGAGACCGGGCCACAGACCCTGGAGATGTTTCCGGATGCAACACCAAAAGATCGGAAATTTGACTCTGATTAATTCAAATCGGCTACATTCCAAGGAAGAGCAGTACCGGCCCTGGCCTCAAGGATGTAATCGATGCCCCCACCCACGTACCCCCGCGCCTCGCGGCGTCCAAATGGGTTCACCCTGATCGAGCTGATGATCGTGGTGGCCATCATTGGCATTCTGGCTGCGGTCGCTTACCCCTCCTACAGCAGCCACCTGCGCAAGTCCCGCCGGGCGGAGGCCCAGCAAGCCCTGATGGATGTTGCGGCGCGGCAGCAGCAAATCCTGCTGGATTCGCGGGCCTATGCCGCCAGCCTGGCCGACACCCGGGCCACCCTGACGCCCTCGGTCACCGCCTACTACCAGATCGAACTCAGCGTCGGCACTGGCGATGTACCAAGTTTTACAGTGGCCGCCACCCCGCTGGGCAACCAGGCCCTGGACAGCTGCGGCACACTGACCCTCAATGAGGCGAACGTGCGGCAGCCCATCGGCTGTTGGTGAACCTCGACCCACCGCGCGGCAACTTCCTATGCCAGCCCCAGCAACGCTCCAGCCCCGCCTGCGGGCGCAGCCCAGGCCCCGCGCCGCTGCGCCCACCGGCCGGACCCAGCAGGGCTTCACCCTCCTCGAGCTGATGGTGGTGATGGCGCTGTCTGCCCTGGTGCTGGGCCTGGTCGCACCCGCCATGGACCAGTTTGTCGCCCGCCAGCGGCTGCGGTCTGCCAGCTACGACCTCATGAGTGACCTCACCCTGGCACGCAGTGAATCGCTCAAGCGGGTCGGTGGGGTGCAACTGCTGCCCGCCAGCGGCAGCGACTGGCGCAGCGGCTGGCGCCTGACCGCCGCCAATGGCGACCTGCTGGTCCAGCGCAACCCGATAGGAGGCTCGCTCCAGGTGCTCACCGCGCCAACGGCCGTGAGCTTCGACGCCCGCGGTATGGTGAGTGCTGACAGCCCGATCAAGTTTGGCCTGAGCGATGGCCGCGGCAGCGAGCGCTGCATCGTCCTGGATCCTTCGGGCCGCCCCAAGAGCCTGTCCACCGCCTGCAGCCCATGACGACACGCTGCCCGCCTCCAATGCACCCGCCATCGCCGCAGCGGCAGCGCGGCGCGGCCCTGGTCGAGGCCCTGGTAGCCCTGCTGGTGGTGGCCTTCGGCGTGCTGGGCTTCATCGGCCTGCAGGCGCGTACCGCGATCAGTAGCCTCGAGGGCTACCAGCGGGCCCAGGGCATGGCCCTGGTGCAAGACATGGCCGAGCGCATCACCCTGAACCGGACGGGCGCGGTCAAGGACTACTACCTGCGCGACGCGGTTGGGGTCAACGGGGTCTGCACGGTGCCGCCAGCTCCCCCTGCCGGCGCGGTGCCGGGCTTCGCCGCTGGCGCCTTCGACCTGGCCAACACCGACGTGTGCGAATGGCACGCCCTGGTTCGCCAGGCGATGGGCCAACCCGGCGCTGAACTGGCGCGGGTGCGCGGCTGCATCAGCGCCACGGGCAACGCGGGAGAGCTGCTGGTGTCCCTGGTCTGGCAGGGGGTGCAGCGCACCGCCGCCACGCCACTGACCTGCGGAAGTGACGACGCGACCGCTTTTCCGGACCCCAGTCTGCGCCGCGGAGTGAGCACCGTGGTGCGTATCGGGAGCCTGTTGTGAGGCGCCCGGGGCAAGGTCGCCACGCGCCCTGGCGGCAAGCCGGGGTGAGCCTGGTCGAGCTGATGGTGGGCCTGGCGTTGGGCATGATGGTGGTGGCCGGGATGGCACTGATGTTCGCCAACGCCAGCCGATCGGCGGCCGAACTCGAAAAGTCGATGCGGCATATCGAGAATGCCCGCCACGCCCTCGACCTGCTGGCCGAAGACCTGTCCATGGCGGGCTATTTCGGCACCGCGGCGGCCAGTGGTTTCGTCGACAGCGCCTCGCCCTGCGCCGCGGCTGGCGTGCTGGCCGCCAGCCTCAACGCCACCCATGCCGCCGGCAGCCCGACCACCCTGCCTCTGCCGCTGCGGGGCTACACCGCCAGCGAGGCCGCCGCATTGGGCTGTCTCCCCGCAGACTGGAAGACCGGCACACCGGTCATGGTGCTGCGCCGGCTCGACACCACCCCCCTGGCCGCCAGCGCCGCGCCGGTGGGGACGCTCGTGTTGCAAGCCTCCCACTTTCTGGACGACGTCGCGCCCTTCTTGGCCACTGCCAGCGGCACCGGGCTGGTGCTGCGAGACCGCGATGGCAACCCCAATCTGGTCCGGCGCTTCCTCGTTCGAATCTACTATCTGGCCCGCTGCAGCGAGTGCGCAGGCACGGGCGACGGCATTCCCACCCTCAAGCGGCTGGAGCTTCGAGACAGTGGCATGGTGTCAGTGCCCCTGGCCGAGGGCATCGAGCAGGTGGCCTTCGACTACGGCTTTGACACCAGCGGCGACGGCGTTCCCGATCAATGGCTTGGCCTGGCCGGCGCCTCGGGGTTGGCGGAGTCCCAGGCGGCGGCACTGGCCGGCTGGGGCAATGTGGTGGCGGCGCGAATCACCGTGCTCTCCCGCAGCACCGAGGCCACCCCCGGCTATTTGGACGCCCGCTCGTACAACCTGGGGCTGCAAGGCAGCAACCCCTATCTCGTGCCGGCATCCAGTGATGCGTTCAAGCGGCGCGTGGGCACCACCACCGTTCGGCTGCAGTCGGTGGCAGGCCTGCGGGAGACGCCATGACGCCGCACAAAAATTCAATGCACCGCCGCGAGGGTGGCGCCAGCCTCGTGGTGGTGCTGGTCTTCCTGGTGCTGCTGGCGCTGCTGGCGATCAACGCCTTCCTCGGGTCCACCACCAATTTGCGCATCGTCGGCAATATGCAGGCGCGCAGCGAGGGCGAGGCCGCTGCGCAGGTGGCCATTGAGCAGACCATCAGCTCCGACACCTTCGCGCGCAACCCCACCCTGGCCGCCTCCGCGCCCATCGTGGTGAACACCGGCAGCGTCAGCTATACGGTGCGCATCACACCCACGCCAACTTGCTACCGGGTACGTATCGTCAAGAACAGTGAGCTCGATCCAGGCACCGCAAGCGACGCGGCCTGCATCCGCTCAGGTACGGTGTCGATGCCCGGTATGCAAATGCCTACCCCGGGAGAGGCCGGGAAGCTGGCCGACAACTCGCTGTGCGCCGACACCGAATGGAACATCCGCGCCGAAGTGGTCGACGCCCGAAGCGGCGCCAAGGTCGCGGTCAACCAAGGTGCGGCGCTGCGGATGGTTCAGTCCGACGCGATCAATCTGTGCAAGTGAAGACCCAGAGAAGGACGACACCATGCGACGCCTGATCCACCAAATCCTGGGAGTGGGCCTGTCCCTGCTCGCCGCGCTCAGCGCCGTCCCTGCGGCCTCGCAGTACACGAGCGATATCGACCTGTACGCCGGGCAGACCACGTCGGCCGGCGCGGCCAATGTCCTGATCATCATGGACAACACCGCGAACTGGTCGTCCATGTTCGCGCGCGAAATGACAGCGGTCGGTGACACGATCGCGGCCTTGCCCTCCAACCAATTCAATGTGGGCTTGATGATGTTCACCGAGACCGGCTCGGGCAACACCGGCGCCGACGGCGGCTACGTGCGGGCCGCAATTCGCCCGCTGGACGACACCTACAAGCAGCGGCTGCGGTCCCTGGTGACCAGCTTGAGCGCCTCCGGCGACCGCTCCAACAACGGCAAGGCCGCCCTGTCCATGGCCGAGGCTTGGTACTACTTCGCCAGCCGCAATGCGGTTTCCGGTAGGACCAAGACAAAGACCGACTACCGGGGCAACACCTCCGGCAGCTCGCAGTCGAACGCCATCTATGCCATGACCGGCAATGCGCTGGATGCGGTGAACGCCACCCGGTACAACGGCCCCACCGTGACCAACTGCGGGCGCAACTACATCATCTATGTGAGCAACGGCTCGGCACAGGACAACGCCTCCGACTCGTCTGCTGCCTCCACCGCCCTGAGCGCCGCCTACTCGGCAATGGGCATGACCCGGCCGGCCGACATCACCGGCCTGTCACCCTCCAGCTCGCAGTCGAACATGGCGGACGAATGGGCACGGTTCATGAGAGCCTCACCCCAGGGCATCACCACCTACACCCTGGACATCGACCCGGTGACCAACGGCCAGGGACCGGGTTGGTCGGCGCTTCTGACCAGCATGGCCAACCGAAGTGGCGGACAGTATTTCAACATCGACTCCACGGTGAACAATGGCGGCCGGATCGTCGACGCCTTGCAGCGGATCTTCAACCAGATCCAGGCGGTGAACAGCGTGTTCACATCGGCCAGCCTGCCAGTGAGCATGACCACCCGGGGCACCTACCAGAACCAGGTGTTCCTCGGCATGTTCCGCCCCGACCAGGAAGCCCGGCCCCGCTGGCGCGGCAACCTCAAGCAGTACCGCTTTGACTACAACCCGCTGGACGGCAGCGTCCGACTGGTCGACGCCGCAGGCGAGGACGCCGTCACGGGGACGACTGGCTTTATCTCCCCCAACGCCGTCTCCTACTGGACGGCCGACAGCAACTTCTGGGTCAATCAGGCGATGGGCACCCCCGCCTCGACCTCTGACCGGCCCGACGGCGAGGTGGTCGAGAAAGGCGGCGCAGCCCAGCGCCAGCGGCTGACCTATGCCACCAGCCAGACCACGCGCAAGGTGTTCACCTGCTTGGGCTGCGCCGCCCAGCCCACCTCGCCCATCACCCTTGCCACCAGCAGCGCCCACCAGTTTGTCGACGGCAACGCCAGCCTCACCGCCACCGCACTGGGCGCGGCGAGCGCTGCCGCCCGCACCGCCTTGATCAACTGGGTGCGGGGTACCGACAACGCTGGCGACGAAAACGGCCCCGGGGGCACGACCACGGTACGCCCCTCCATCCACGGGGACGTGCTGCACTCGCGTCCGGCCGTCGTCAATTACGGCGGCAGCACCGGGGTGGTGGTGTTCTACGGCAGCAACGACGGCATGCTGCGGGCGGTCAATGGCAACGCCTCGGGCACCGGCGCAGGCGACGAACTCTGGTCCTTCATCCCGAGCGAGCACCTCGCACGTCTCAAGCGGCTGCGGGACAACGCGCCAGAAATCCGGCTTTCGACCACGGTGGTGCCGACCCAGCCCGGGACGACCGCCCCCACACCCCGCGACTACTTCGTCGACGGCCCGATCGGCATCTACCAGCGCCTCAATAACGCCGGCACCAGCGACCGGGTGATTCTTTTCGTGGGCATGCGCCGGGGCGGGCGCGAACTGTATGCGCTGGACGTGACCACTCCGTCGAGCCCGGTGTACCTGTGGAAGCACACCAGCGCCAACCTGCCGGTTCTCGGACAGACCTGGTCCGAGCCCCGGGTGGCCCGGCTCAAGGGCCGGACTGACCCGGTGATCGTGATGGGCGCCGGCTACGACAACGTCGCCGAGGACCAGCCGACACCCGGCACCACCACCATGGGCAATGCGGTGCTGGTGCTCGACGCCTTCACCGGCGCGGTGCTGCGGCGGTTCGACACCAGCCGCAGCGTGGCGGCCGACGTCGCCCTGGTCGACGCCGACTACGACGGCTACGTCGACCGCGCCTACGCTGCCGACGTCGGCGGCAACATCTACCGGCTTGATTTCGAGAAGGAGACGACGGGTGGGGTGCTCTCCGGCACGGACGACTGGGGCATGTACGCCTTCGCCACGCTCGGCGGCACGAGCAGCCCGGTGCGCAAGTTTTTCTACTCACCCGATGTGGTTCTGAACCGCACCTTCGCTGCGGTGCTGGCGGGCTCGGGCGACCGCGAAAAGCCGCTGTCGACAACCTCCAACGACCGTTTCTTCACGCTGATCGACACCCGCCTCACCAAGGGCACGCCCACGGGAGCGGTGACGCCACTGGTGCCAGGCGATCTGGTCGACGTTGCCTCCGGGCTGGCCTCAACCCGCGGCTGCTACATCTCGCTGGATGGCGCCAATGGCGAGAAGGTGGTCAATGCGCCCACCACCGTGGGTGGCGTGACCTATTTCGCCACCCACCGGCCCACGCGGCCTGCCGCCAACAGCTGCGCGGCCAACCTGGGCCAGGCCACGTCCTACGCCGCGCCGGTACTTTGCAAAGCCGCCACATCGGCCAACATCCGTGGCGGCGGGCTGGCACCCAGCGTGGTGGCCGGCACCGCCCTGGTGCAGTACCGCGACCCGACCACGGGCGAGACGCTCGAGCGCGCAGTGGACTTCCGCATCGGCGGACCCAATGCAAAAGAGTCCGCCATCGAGGCCAGTGGCATCACGGGCACCATCTCCTCGACGCGGAGGCGCCGATACTGGTTCCTCGAAAACGCGCGCTGAGGCAAGGAGCCCCGATCCCTTACTGGCGAGCCGTCCGCTGGTGGGGCGGCAGGGCCCCGGGGTGACTGGTGCGCCAGGGATTGATGTCGAGGCCGCCGCGACGGGTGTAGCGGGCATAGACACTGAGCTTGATCGGGCGGCACTGGCGCCAGATGTCCATGAAGATGCGCTCCACGCACTGCTCGTGGAACTCGTTGTGGTTGCGAAAACTCACCAGGTAGCGCAGCAGACCACCCTGGTCGATTTGCGGTCCGCTGTAGTGAACCTGCACACTGCCCCAATCGGGCTGGCCGGTGACCAGGCAGTTGCTTTTGAGCAGGTGGCTGGTGAGGGTCTCCGCCACCGGCGCCTCGTGAAAGGCGGCGGTGAGGTACTCGGGCGCAGGGGTGTAGCGGTCGCAGTCGATGTCGAGCCGGTCCAGGCAGAGGCCCTCTAGTTCGGCAATGCGCTCGCGGCCAAAGTCCTCTGGCAACAGCATGCGTACGCCCACCGAAGCGCCTGGGGTCTGGCCGCGCCAGACCGCCTCGGTCAGGTCGGCGCGCAGGCGCTCGCGCACCGCGTCCAGGGACGGAAAGGGCGTGTTGCTGAAGCTGTTGAGGTACAGCTTGAAGGACTTGCTCTCGACGATGTGCGGTGTTTCACAAGGCACGGTCACATGGGCAATTGCCACCTGCGGCTTGCCGCGCGGGGTGAGCCAAGACAGCTCGTAGGCTGTCCACAGGTCGGCGCCAAAAAAAGGCGGCTGACCCGAGAGGCCCAGCTCGGCGCGCTTAGTGGCCCGCGGGATCGGAAAGAGCAGCGTGGGGTCGTACTGGTCGCCGTAGGCGGCCGGCTTTCCCAGCAAGGATTGTTCGGGTGTCGACATGACGGATTGCCCTGGGTGGCTCACGCGGCCGCCTTGCGGCGAAACACCAGGCGGTCGGGCTCGGAAGCTGCCGGTTCGAAGGCATAGCCCTCGAGGTTGAAGGCCTCGAGCTTGCGGGGCGTGTTGACGCGATGGCTGATCGCGTAGCGGGCCATGAGGCCGCGCGCCTTCTTGGCGAAAAAGCTCACGATCTTGTACTTGCCTGCGCTCCAGTCCTCGAACACGCATTCAATCACCCGCGCCTGGAGCGCCTTGCGGTCCACCGACTTGAAGTACTCCTGCGACGCCAGGTTGACGATGACGGGCGCCTTCTCGCCCGCGAGCTGCGCGTTGAGATGGTCTGCAAGACGTCGGCCCCAGAACTGGTAGAGGTTGGAGCCCTCCCCCACGGGGAGCGCGGTGCCCATCTCCAGCCGATAGGGCTGCATCCAGTCCAGCGGCCGCAGCACACCGTAGAGGCCGCTCAAGATGGCCAGATGGTCCTGCGCCCATTCCAGGTCGGGGGCCGAGAGCTGGCGCGCCTGCAGGCCATCGTAGACGTCGCCGTCAAAGGCCAGGATCGCCTGCCGGGCGTTCTTGGCGGTGAATCGGGGCGACCAGGCTTGGTAGCGCGCAGCGTTGAGGCTGGCGAGCTTGTCGCTCAGGTCCATGAGCGAGGCGATCTGCTGCGGGGACTTCTCGCGCAGGGTGGCGATCAGTTCCTTCGATTGCGGCAGGAACTGCGGCAAGGTGTGTGGCACCTCTGGGATGGGGGAGGTGTAGTCCAGGGACTTGGCGGGCGACAGCAGGAACAGCATGGTGATGGGCAGCGGGCGGCGGGCGGCTCTCAAGTAGCGGGGTTGCAGATCGTTCGGGCTGATCGTTCCGGCTGGAACTTCTGGCCGGTCGTTCGGGCTGGTCGTTCGGGCCAGGTGTTTGAGTCAGAAGCGGGCTTCAGCAGTGGCATGGCGATGAAGTGGCCAAGAGCGCGGGAGGCAGTTCTTCAGCGACGCCAGCCCCCGGCCATCAGCCATTGGACGGTGGCTACCGCCACCAACAACAGACCGTAGCTGGCCATCTTGCCATCCCGGCCGAAACCCCACAGGCCAGCGCCCAGGGCAACAACGCCCACGAGCACCAAAATTCCCGCACGCATCCAAAAGGAGTACTTCAGGGCAGCACCACCCGGCAAGGAAGGGCCCACCAGCGCCATGAAAAGGCCCAAAGCGAGCGCCGGAGCAACAAATCCGGCCAGGTGGACGATCAAATCGATTGGACCCATGGATGACAAATTTTATAATCTGGCCATGGCGGTCTGGGCCCTAGGCATCAATCACACGACAGCGCCGCTCGATATGCGCGGGCGCTTCGCCTTTGCCATTGACCAGGTGGCCCCCACCCTGCACGCCCTGCGGACCAATCTGGCGAGCAGCAGCCAGCCCCCTGAAGCGGCGCTGCTGTCCACCTGCAACCGCACCGAAATCTACCTGGCCGCCGAACAGGCGGCCATGGACGCCACCATCGACTGGCTGGCCCGCTCGGGCGGCGTGTCTCCCGCTGAACTTCGCTCTCACGCCTACACCCTGGAAGACGGTCGGGTCGCCCGCCATGCCTTCCGCGTCGCCAGCGGCCTGGACTCCATGGTGCTGGGTGAGGCCCAGATCCTGGGCCAACTCAAGGACGCGGTCCGCGTCGCCGACGAGGCCGGCACTCTGGGCAGCACCCTCAACCAGTTGTTCCAGCGCTCCTTTGCCGTTGCCAAGGAAGTGCGTACCGCGACCGAGATTGGCGCGCACTCCATCAGCATGTCCGCTGCGGCGGTGCGACTGGCCGGCCAGTTGTTCGAAGACTTCACCCGCCTGAAGGTGCTCTTTGTCGGCGCCGGCGAAATGATCGAGCTGGCGGCCACGCATTTCGCGGCCAAGAACCCCAAGTCGATCACCATCGCCAACCGCACCCTCGAGCGCGGCGAGAAGCTCGCCTCCCGCTTTGGCGGCCAGGTGCTCCGGCTGGCCGACCTGCCCACACGCCTGCACGAATTTGATGTGGTGGTGTCTTCCACCGCCAGCCAGCTGCCGATCATCGGGCTGGGCGCGGTCGAGCGCGCGCTCAAGCAGCGCAAGCGCCGGCCCATTTTCATGGTCGACCTGGCCGTGCCGCGCGACATCGAGCCCGAGGTCAAGGCGTTGGAGGACATTTACCTCTACACCGTAGACGACCTGGCGCATGTGGTGCAAACCGGCCAAGCGCACCGGCAAGCGGCCGTGGCTCAGGCTGAGGCCATCGTCGACGCCGGGGTTCAGAACTTCCTGCACTGGCTCGACCAGCGCCGCGCGGTGCCCATGATCCGCCAGCTGCATGCCCAGGCCGACGAGTGGCGCGAGGCCGAACTCGCCCGCGCGCGCAAGCTGCTGGCGCGTGGCGACGATGTGGAGGTGGTGCTCGACGCCCTCTCCCGCGGCCTCACGCAAAAGATGCTGCACGGCGCCCTCGCCGAGCTGCGCGCTGGCGACGAAGTCACACGCCAGCGGGCCATGGGCGCGATCGAGCACTTCTTCCTTCGCAAAGAGGGTTAGCGGCGCTGCCTCGGGGCGGCCCGCGCCGTCCCATGCCGCGCGCAAGTGCCGTGCGTAAATGCAGCACGCACTTGCAGCACGCACTTGCCACAGGCAATTGCAGCGCGGTCCCCTCCCCGGCTCCGGCCGGCCCCGCCCGCCCCCTTCCCCCGCACCCGCACCCGCCTCCGCGATGAAACCCTTTCTCCGCCAGCAACTCGAGCGCTACCCGGTCCGCTTGCAGGAGCTCGACTTCTTTCTCCAGCAGCCGGAAGTCGCCAGCGACATCGCCCGTCTGCGCGCACTCACCCGCGAGCATGCCGAGGTGAGCGAGGTGGCGGACCTCTATGGCCGCTACCGGGCGCAGGAGGCGCAGCTGGCCGGTGCGCGCGAGATGCTGGCCGACCCGGACATGGCCGACCTCGCGCGCGAGGAGGTCGCCGAGGTGGAGGCAGCGCTCCCCGTGCTGGAGGAGTCGCTTCAGCAACTGCTGCTGCCCCGCGACCCGGAGGATGTACGCAACGTCTTCCTGGAAATTCGCGCCGGCACCGGCGGCGACGAGTCGGCCCTGTTCGCCGGCGACCTGCTGCGCATGTACACCCGCTATGCCGAGCGCCAGGGCTGGCGCTGCGAGCTGGTGAGCGAGAGCCTGGGTGAGGTCGGCGGCTACAAGGAGGTGGTGGTGCGTGTCGTCGGCGAAGGCGCCTACGGCAAACTCAAGTTCGAGTCTGGCGGCCATCGGGTCCAGCGGGTGCCGGCCACTGAGACGCAGGGCCGTATCCACACCAGCGCCTGCACTGTGGCCGCGCTCGCTGAGCCGGACGAGGCGCAGGCAGTGCAGATCAACCCGGCCGACCTGCGCATCGACACCTTCCGCGCCTCGGGCGCGGGTGGACAACATATCAACAAGACCGATTCGGCGGTGCGCATCACCCACCTGCCCACCGGCATCGTGGCCGAGTGCCAGGACGACCGGTCCCAGCACCGCAACAAGGCCAAGGCGCTGCAGGTGCTGGCCGCCCGCATCCGCGAAGCCGAGCGCGCCGAGCGCGCAGCCAAGGAGGCGGCCACTCGCAAGGGCCTGATCGGCAGCGGCGACCGCAGCGACCGCATTCGCACCTACAACTTCCCGCAGGGCCGGGTCACCGACCACCGGATCAACCTCACCTTGTACAAGTTGTCCTTTGTGATGGAGGGCGAGCTCGACGAAATGGTCGAGGGCTTGCTGCTGGCACGCAAGGCTGAACAGCTCGCCGAGCTAGAAGCGGCGGGAGGCGCGGTGTGAGCGCTTGGCCGGGCGGCCTGACGGTGATGCAGGCCCTGATGCAGGCGCAGGCGCAGGGTCTCGACCGTCTGGACGCGCAACTGCTGCTGCTTCACACACTGGGCCGCGGCGAGAGCGAGCGCGCCTGGCTGCTGGCGCATGACACCGACACATTGCCAGACCAACAGGTGAGCGCCTTCGCGGCCCTGTGCCAGCGCCGCCTGGCCGGTGAGCCGGTGGCCTACCTGCTGGGGCACAAGGAGTTCTGGGGCTTGCCGCTCACAGTCGATGCCCGGGTGCTGGTCCCCCGGCCCGACACCGAGACCCTGGTCGAATGGGCGCTGGAGGTGGTCGACACGATACGTGTCCCCGCGGCGACGGACGCGGACCGCGCCGCCGCCAGGGGCCCTCAGGTCCTGGACCTGGGCACCGGCAGCGGTGCCATCGCGCTGGCCCTGGCGCACGCCCGACCCGCCCTGCGTGTGGCTGCGGTCGACCGCAGTGCCGACGCGCTGGCGGTGGCCAGGGGCAATGCCACGCGCCTGGGGCTGGCGGTCGACTTCCGGCTGGCGCACTGGCTGGACGGCGCACCTACCGGGCTGCACCTGATCGTGAGCAATCCGCCCTACATCGCCGACCAGGACCCGCACCTGGTCGCCCTCGCCTATGAGCCGCGCTCGGCCCTGGCCGCAGGCCCCGACGGCCTGGACGACTTGCGCGCCATCATCGCCGCCTCCCCGGACCACCTGGCACCTGGAGGCTGGCTACTGCTCGAACACGGCTGGGACCAGGCCGAGGCGGTGCGAGGTCTTCTGGCGCAGGCTGGCTTCGAGCAGGTGCAAAGCCGAGCCGACCTGGCCGGCCACCTACGCTGCTCGGGCGGGCGATGGCCGTCACAATCCCTGTCTGAACAGGGATAATTTCAACTTGACTACAGTGGCCGTGGGCCACGCAAGACAGCGCACCAAGGAAACACCATGAGCGACACCCAGCAACGCATCGCCGATCTCGTGAAAAACAACGAAGTTGTCCTGTTCATGAAGGGCACCGCCAGCTTCCCCATGTGCGGCTTTTCTGGCCGCGCGATCCAGATCCTCAAAGCCTGCGGCGTGGAGACCAAGGGCATCACCACGGTCAACGTGCTCGAGGACGACGCCATCCGCCAGGGCATCAAAGAATTTTCTAACTGGCCCACCATCCCGCAGCTGTATGTGAAGGGCGAGTTCATCGGCGGCTCGGACATCATG
>Ga0164293_10003564_pt1 | contig 13278 bp, 7 predicted proteins | sample GEODES118metaG_FD_111487 | JGI IMG/M metagenome (GOLD analysis project Ga0164293, IMG submission 111487) | Eutrophic lake water microbial communities from Lake Mendota, Wisconsin, USA - GEODES118 metaG | ecosystem: Environmental > Aquatic > Freshwater > Lake | place: USA: Lake Mendota, Wisconsin... | reverse complement strand
CACGGCCGCTGGGCAAGTGCCCACCTCCGGAAGTATCACCCGCTCGAGGCCATCGAGGACGGGATCGACAGCGTCGAGCACATCGAGTCCGTCTTCAACTTTCTCACGCCACCCGAGGTCCCCGAGTGGCTCCTGCGCGACGAGCGCATGCACATGTCGGTCATGGCGGTGGAAAGTTTGCGGCGAAAGATCCTTCAGGAGCAGGTCAAGACGGACTACTCGCACCCCCGCGCCACCGAGTTGATCGCCGCCTTCGCGCGCAACCACGTCATGGTCAATCCGACCCTCATCGTCTACCGCAGCTGGATGCTGCTCAGCGACACCCCCGAAACCCGCGAACACCCGGACCTCCAGCGCACGCCGCGCCGCCTCGTCGACTACTGGGATTCCCTCGCCCACCACGCGGGCGCGAGCCCGGAGACGCAGGCACTGCGCCGGCGGCAGTTCGCGAAGCTACAGGAACTCACCGGCCTGCTCCACCGCTCCGGCGTCGAGCTGCTCGTCGGCACCGATGCACCGTTCCCGTACGTCCCGCCCGGGTATTCCTTCCATCAAGAGCTCGAATTAATGGTCGAATCCGGCGTGCCACCGGCGGCAGTGCTCATGGCCGCGACGCGCAACAACGCCCGCGCCATCAACCTGTCCTCCGAGCTCGGCGAGATCGCCCCGGGCCGCCTCGCCGACCTCGTGCTCCTCGACGCCAACCCACTCGACGACATCCGCCATTCCCGCCGCATCGCCGCCGTCGTGCGCAGCGGGATTCTGCTCACCTTCCCGGCCAAGCCATCCGAGGCCCGGTCCGCCGACGTGCCCGCCGGCCCGCAAGCCAAGGGTTGAGCCGGCCCGCCAGCGCGCGAGCACGCGCGCCTGGGGCCAGGACAGCCAGCCAGAGCATGAGCAAGCGCGCGAGAGCCTGAACCCCGCGCACGAGGGGCGGCGTCCCCGCTACGGCAGGTCGTAGATCTCCACCAACGCCACGCCAGTCGTGCCGTTCTTGCCCGAGACCGTCGCCGTGTAGGAGCCCGGCGGCACGTCCACGATGACCACCGCGTCGGCGCTGGCATCACCCGCGAGGCCGAAGGCGCCAACCGAGGCGAACGCGGCCTTCAGCGTCGCCGTCCCGCCCCAATCGTCGTTGGCCGCCGTCACCGCCGTCGCGCCCAACGCCTTCACTTCCACCACGGGATCCGCCAGCGTCCCGGTCACCCCAAACACGCCGAGCGAGGGACCCACCGCCCGAATCAGGAGGCGCTTCGACGCGGTTCCGACCACCGAGAAACCCGCCACGAGCACGTCCGCGCCCGTGCCGACCTGCGCGCGGGTGGACACGTTCACCAGCCGCCCGCGGCCAGAGCCGAGGTCGTACAGTTCGACCAAGGCGATCCCCGAGCCGCCGTTCGCCCCGGCAACTTGAATCGTCCGCCCTCCTCTGACCGCCAGCCGCAGCGCCGCGTCACGCGTGCCCGCCGCGAGGGGAAAGGCCCCTGCGTTCGTAAAATCCCGCCCAAGGACGCCGCTCGCGCCCCAGTCGTCATTCGCCGCGATCCGGCCGGCGTCCTGATAGACATCGAGCTTGGGATCCGCAATCGTCCCGGGTACGCCGAACTGCGCAAGGCTGGGCCCGATGCCGCGCATCAACACGTCTCGCGACCCGCCGGCCACCACAAAGCCGACGATCAGGCCGGAACCCGTCCCAGTCCGGATGGAGAGATTGTACAGCGCGCTCGCCGGGCGCGCTGGCTCGGTTTCCTTGGAAAGGATCGAATACAGCGTCGCCTCCGTAGGTTCGACCTGCGGCCATTGGGTGAAGGGCGTGTCGACCCACGCCACGAAGTCGAGTTGCCCCGTGCCATCGATGTCCATGGGGAGCGCCACCGAGAGTGCCCGATCAACGAACCCCTTGGTCATGGCGTAGCCCGTGAGTTGCCACGGTTGCACCCAAGGCAGGACCGCCCAGTCCTGCGCGCGCAACACGCCATCGGCACCGCCCAGGTACACCGTCGTGGAATTCTTGGCCTTGTCGTCGAGCACCCGGCCGCCGGTCTGCGCGACGTCGAGGATGCCGTCGCGGTTCACATCGACCACCGCCATGATGGACTGGCCGAACTCTTGGTCGAGCGCCGCAGGCGCCACCACCCGCACGGAGGTTTCGTCGACGAAGGTCTCGCCGCCTTGGTTCACCAGCACCTGCAGCGTACGACCCCGGTAGTACGGCGTGGCGCGGGTCACCGCGAAGACGATGTCGGGACGTCCATCGCCCGTCACATCGACCAGGCGGCACTCGTTGAACTTCGTCGTGCCGGCGCCATAGCGCCCGGCCGGCAACCGCACGAGCTTGCGCCCAGCGAGGCTTTTCGCGCCGTTCTGGCTGAGCCAGACGTAGCCAGATTCGCCGTTGGGGGCGCCTTCAAAATAGGCCGCGACCAAGTCGCCGATGCCGTCGCCATTGAGGTCCGCGATGGCCGACGACATGATCCCGGCGCGAAAATTGCGCACGTCGTCGGGCATCTGCGCCGAGCCGTTGGTGAACTTGCCCGTGCCGTCGTTCAGGAGCAGGGTGCCGCCGGTGTAGATGTCGGGGGCGCCATCGCCGTTGACGTCGCCCGCACAGATTTCGTGGCCCACGGAGAGCCCCGGGATGGTCCCGCCATTCTCCTGCCCGGCGATGTTGGCTGTGCCGTCGGTCAACTTGCCGTCCGGGCCGGAGAGCGCGAGGACGATCGGGTCGAAGCGCTGGGTGAGCGTCCCGTCCGGATTGCGCTGGTTCAGGCCTTCGCACGCGACCACGAAGTCGGACCGCCCATCGCGGTTGAAATCGGCCACCGTGAGGCGGACTTGGTGGTAGCGGCGGATCGGCGGCGCGCCGGTCGCCCAGATTTCAGGCGCGGCGCGAAAGCCTCCCTTGCCGTCGTTGAGGAAGACGACGATGGGCTGCTGCGACTGTCGCGGGACGGTGTGCGGGAACAGCGGGAACGTCGCGACCCAGTCTTCGCGGCCGTCGCCATTGAAGTCACCGCGGGCCACATCGCCCAGATCCGTGGCCAGCACACCGGCCGGGTGGTAGTCCGTGCTCGTCGGATAGTAGAAATCCGGATGCCGCTCGGTGATGGAGATACCAAACCAGCCGAAGCTCCCAACCCGGTAGGTGCTGGTTTCGTGGTTGGTGCGATCCGGACCGAGTGTCCGCGCCGACGGCCCAAGCGTCAGGAGCTGGCCGAAGCTGAGGCTCGGGAGCAGCGCGACGAGGAACGCTGCCCGACGGATCCGCGCGCCGAAGAAAAAGCCGCGGACCGGGCTCGCCAACCGTTGCACCACGCGGCGCGCCGGGGTGCCGTTGACCGGGCGCATCGAAACGCAGGACAAATCCCATCGCTCCGCACGCGCCGCGCTGCACTGCGGCAAGCGGTTCACTGGGAGTTCGCTGAATCCACCTCGCAGGTACGGCAACATGTGTATCCACATTGCGGTGTACGCAGTGCGCTTCCAGCAAAAGTTTCGCCCTCCGCCGGGCGCCGATCCGACGCCGCCGCCCCGTAACGGGACGCCCCCCACCAAGAAGACAGGCCGTTGCACGCTCGCTCAGCCTGTTTCGACGCTACCTCGCGAGCTGCGCGACGGCCTCACGAGCAACGATGCAGCGGCCGGCCCCCTCTCAAGTCCCTTTCGAGGCGGCGACAAGTGACAGAATCCCCGCGTCCATCCGAACGCATTGGGTCGTCGACGCGAAAGCACACGCGTGGCCTCGTGGCGCGACTCCGTCCCGCGGTGGATTCGTCGATTTCACATCCGGCGGTCGCGTTCGTGTTACCCCACCGCCCGCCTCAGGTATCGCGATGCAACCAGCCTGACGTGGATTCGTCGGAAAACTGGCGGAGCGTCTGCGATTTTAACGCGAACCAAAGTGGCGCTAATAACCACCGAAGGCCGCATGCCATTCACGGCAGAAGTGCCACCGGATCTATGCCGTAGGTGTCGGCGACTTTTCGAATCTGAGTGGTGGTCAATTGCCGTTCACCGCGCAGGAGCCGATAGGCGAGAGACACATCAATCCCGAGTAGCCTCGCGAGGTTCGCTGCACTTTCGTCGCGTTCCGCGAGCACGAGACGCAGCAGTTCCGATCCCGCTGCCCGGCTGAGGGGAAACTGCGTGCTCTCCCATTTTTCATAGAGATCGCTCAGGAGGTCGAGGTAATCGGCCTGCTCGGTGTTGAGCGTGTGTCCGGCGAGCAGATCGATCATCTCGGCGGCATTGTCGGCATCAACCTGATCCCGAATGGGCCGCAGCAAATGCAGGGCCATCAACCCTGCATAGGTCTTGGGAATTTTCGCGTAAGGAGTTGAGGATTGGGTAGCGGTTTTCATAGACGTGTCTTCCAATGCTCGCGGCTGTATTCGGCGTGAGTGAGAAAATTTAGGACAAAGACTTTTTGCCGGTCGTAGTGGATGGCAGTGATGAGGCGGAAATCGTTGCCGCACACATTGAAGACGGTGACGACCTTTCCGCTCTTCACTTTCACTTGGTCGGCGTGGGGGAACATGCGGCGGGTTTCGACAAGATTCTGCCACTTGCCGGAAAGCACCAGCCGGGCCCAGTCATTCAGCGCTCGATCGGCCTTGGAGAACCGGGAAGCGTAGTGGCGCAGGGTGCTTCGTTTAACCAACCTCACAGGGAGGACAATATGTCCTCGTCTTGGCCTGATTGTCAAACCCCAGAAATCCTGGCTTTAATTTCTTGCCCGGGAGTTCCCGTTATCCAACCACTCGCCTGCTGGGCTAGGAGTGCAACTTACAAACCTGCGGTTCGGTAGAAAACTGGCGGAGAGGGAGGGATTCGAACCCTCGGTACCCTTGCGGGCACGCCTGATTTCGAGTCAGGTACAATCGACCACTCTGCCACCTCTCCAGGTACAGAAGGGGAAACCGTACCGTCGACCGCCGAAAACGGAAGTCGAAAATGCGTGCTCCCTACCCGCCCTTCCCCAACCCGCTCTCAGGTATTCTCGTCGTCGCGCGCCGAGCGGCGCGCTTCCTGGTTCGCCGGGAGGTGGTGCGGGAGCACGAGGTAGTAATTCATCAGCCACCAGCTCCGCGAGAAGCGGTACAGCACCAGCGGCACCGCCACCGCCCCCACCCCAGCCACGATCGAGGCCGTCCGCCCCGAAAGCACCTCGGTCAGGTACAGCACCAGCACCGGCACGAGGAAGCCCACCACGGTCACGCCGTAGTTCAGCGACATCGCCCCAAGAAACCCACCTTCATCCCGCTCCAGCCGCAGGCCGCACTCGGGGCATTCCCGGTTCAGCGCGAAGAACTGGTCGTCGCGGAACAGCGACCGCGCCCCGCAATTCGGGCAGCACAGGGTCATGCCCCGAGCCACGATCTGCGCACGCGTTACTTGCATGGTGTTGAGGGGGGAAGGAAGAGGAAGAGGTTGAAGAGAAAATCCGGTCACCCGCGCCGCAGTCCCGACCGCAGCCGACGCCGCCGTCAGGGCCGCGCTCAGGACCCAGGCTCACGCCGTAGCCAAGGCCATCGCCCGCACCACCGCAAGAGCCGTAGCCCAGGGCCCAGCCTACCGCCGTCGCGCCACACCTCAAGCATCCCGGCTCGCGCTCCGGCACAAAAAAGACGCTCCCCCTCAGCGGGAGAGCGTCTTTCGTTGAAACGGTTTCGCGTGGGCGATCAGCCGCCGAGCTGGAAGCGGACGAAGCGGCGGATCTGGATGTTCTCGCCGGTCTTGGCGATCTTCTCCGTGATCAGCTCCTTCACCGTCTTCTCGGGGATCTTCACGAACGGCTGGTCCAGGAGGGCCACCGTCGAGTAGAACTTCTCGAGCTTGCCCTCGACGATCTTCTGGACCGCCGCGGGGGGCTTGCCGGCGACCTGCGCCGCCGCGATGTCGCGTTCGGCCGCGAGGTCAGCCTCCGGCACCTGGTCACGCGACACGTACAGCGGGCTGGCGGCGGCGATGTGCAGGCAGAGGTCCTTCACGAAGGCGCGGAATTCCTCGTTGCGGGCGACGAAGTCGGTCTCGCAGTTGACCTCGATCATCACGCCGACCTTTCCACCGAGGTGGATGTAGCTTTCGATGAGGCCTTCCTTGGCGAGGCGATCGGCCTTCTTGGCGGCGGAGGCGGCGCCCTTCTTGCGGAGCAGCGTGATCGCTTCCTCGACGTTGCCGTTCGTGTCGACGAGCGCGCGCTTGCAGTCCATCAAACCCGCGCCGGTCTGGGCGCGGAGGTCATTGACCATCTGGGCGGTAATGGGAGTGCTCATGGCGATAATTCAGGTAAGGGTTGCAGGGTGCACGGCCCGCCGGGAGGGGCGCCTCGGCGGCGCGTCGCGGGAGGGCGACGGCCGGCGCGGGGCGCACCGGGAGGACCGCGCGGTGGGCTTACTCGCTCTTCGGCGCCGCGATCTTCTTGCGGGCCGGGGCCTTCTTCTTCGCAGCAGCGGCGGCAGCCGTGGCGGCGTCGCCCTCACCCTCGACGGTCGCGACGAGCGCGCCCGGCAGGGACGAGAGATCAACCTCGGCGGCCGGGGCCGCAGCGGGCTCGGCGGTGGCGCCGGTCGCGGCGGCGACGGCGGCCGTGGCGGCCTTCAGGTCCGCGGTGCCACGCGCCTGGCGACGCGAGTCGCGCTGGGCGAGGCCGGACTGGATGGCGGCGACGACGGTGTCGACGATGATGCGGATGGACTTCACGGCGTCATCGTTGCCCGGGATCGGGAACTTGACGGTGGTCGGGTCGGAATTGGTGTCGACCAGGGCGACGGCGGGGATGCCGCAGCGGTCGGCCTCGGCGACGGCGATGGCCTCGTGGGAGACGTCGACGACGAACATCGCGCTCGGGAGATCACCCATGTCGACGATGCCGGCGAAGTTGCGCTGCATGCGGGCCATTTCGCGGCGGATGGCGGATTCCTCCTTGCGGGAGAACTTGCCCAGCTCGCCGGCGGTATCCATCTGCTGGTACTTCTTGTACTTGGCGATGGACTTCTTGACGGTCTCGTAATTGGTCAGCGTGCCGCCGAGCCAGCGGTCGACGCAGAACGGCATGTTGGTGGCGCTGGCGGCCTCGCGGACGATTTCCTGGGCCTGGCGCTTGGTGCCGACGAGGAGGACATTGCCGCCGTTGGCGACGGTTTCCTCGAGGTAAGCGACGGCCTTTTCGAGGGCGGTGAACGTCTTGCCGAGATCGATGATGGTGATCCCCTGGCGATGGTCGAAGACGTAGGGCTTGGAGCGCGGATTCCAGCGCTTGGTCTGGTGTCCGAAGTGGACGCCGGCATCGAGGAGATCCTTGACGTTGATACTGAGGCTCATGGCAGTTGATCTGATGTTCCTGACCTTGAACACAGGTCGGCCGGGATGGCCGCCTTGCGATCGATGGTATGGGTTATGGTTGAGATGACCTCCACCCGGGATGGGCGGAGTCGTCCAAAACAGAGCAGCCGCCCCACCCTGGCAAGCGAGAATTCCGGGGAAAACGGAAAAGGCCATTGACACCCGGACCGCCGCGCGCAACGTCTGACCTTCCCATTGTTGCAGGGTGGAGCAGCCTGGTAGCTCGTCAGGCTCATAACCTGAAGGTCGCTGGTTCAAATCCAGCCCCTGCACCCAATTTAAAACCCCTGTGGCCCAAGTGGTTACAGGGGTTTTTTGTGTCCGGTTTTTGGGGCCTTCCGGTTGACTGGTGTCCAAAAAGTGTCCAAATTAAGGGCCTTCCGGTACCGTGAAAAACCACATCCGCCCACCCGTGAAGGTGGACAAGGACAAGCGCGTCGTCCGCGGCCCGAACGGGCGCGCGCACCGCTGGCGACTCAATGTCCCGGCCTCCCTCAACGGGGGCCGCAAGAAGCGGGTCTTTTTCAAGTCCGAGAAGGAAGCCAAGGACCACTCCGCCGGCCTCTTGGAAGCCCACCTCGCGGTCAGCCCTGATCTGGTCTCCCAACTCAAGGAGCGTGGGATGACCGTCTCCGACGCGATCCACTACGCCCTCAAAAACGCCCCACGCACTGCCAAGGTCGACCTCGGCGACGCCTGCACGGGCTTCCTCCAGTCGCGCAAGGACAAGAACTGCAAGGACCGTTACCTCGCGGTCCTCGGGAGCGACATCAGCGCCTTCCGGGGGGAGTTCCCGCGCCGGACGATCGACTCGGTCTCCCGGGAACAGATCGAGCGCTACCTCGGCGACCTTACCAAGAAAGACGGCGAGACCCCCGCGAGCCCCAAGACCCGGCGGAACGTGTTGGCCTCCATCAACGCCCTCTTCAATTACGCCGTCGACCGCGGGTGGCGCGGCGAGAACCCCGCTGCGAGCATCAGTAAGCCCATTCTCGACGAGTCTCGCCCCGCAACACTCCAGCCGGCGCAGGTGGCCAAACTGCTCGAGACCGCCTCGCGTGCGGAGTTTTCCGACATCTTCCCCGGCGTACTGCTGCAGCTGTTCGCGGGCGTCCGGCGCTCGGAACTGCCCCACGTCCGCTGGGAGCACATGAAGGACCACTTCCTTCGTCTCGATCTAACCAAGACGCGGCAACCGCGCGCCGTGGACATGCCCGAGGCGCTGATCCGGTGGCTGGCAACGCTTCCCCCTCGAACAGGCCGGGTCCTTGAACTCGAGGGCGTCGACTTCAACCCGAAGGACACCCGCGGAATCGAGGACGCCTACACCTACCGGTTAAGCCAATTGGCGAACGCCGCCGACGTCCCCCTTCCAAAGAACGTCCTTCGGCACACGGCTATCACGTACCGGGTCGGACTCTCCGGCAGCGTGGACCAAACGGCGCGCTGGGGCGGCCACACGGCCGCCGTGCTGCATAAGCACTACCTCGGAGCGGCGACGCGCGCCGATGCCGAACGCTTCTACGCCCTACTCCCTCCTGCGGGAGCGTCGAACGTGGTCCCACTCGCAGCAGGTTAACCGAGGTCAGTTCGCGGAGGCTCGCGACGCGCGCCGCGCGTCCCGTTGGCGTTCTTCGCTCGGCAGAAGCGGTGGAAGCTCCCCCGACTCCAGACGCCGCTGGACTTCGATCACCCGACTCACGGGGTACACGTTGTCGCGGGACGTGCCGAGCGGCTTCAACCAGCCGGCGCGCACCACCCGTTGAAACATCCGGGGAGAGCCCAGTGCGCGGCGAACTTTGTCCGAGGAAAGATTGAGGAGCACTTCCCCGGACGAAGACACTACGCCCACGATCTGGGCCGGACCCGCGGCGGATGGGCACGACAGTAACGAAACACTGGCCGAAAAGACGGACTGGTCCGTTCGATCCGACGACTGAGACCGAGACATTGGATAAACACAGAAGAGTTCATGATACGGAGGTACGGCATCTGCACCGCCCACGTGCACGCGATCGCGCACCTCGGGCCAGATGTTCGAAGGATTTAAGTTTCTTGTAATACACGAGCTTGGGCCCGCGGACCATTCGACCCACGAGCACGGCGTCCCGGAGAACAGAGCCCCACGGACAAAGTCCGTCGGTATCCAGTCTCCACGACGCGCAGCAACTGCTCAAACGGCTGCACGCGTACTTTATCGCTGACGGACGCCTGTGGCGCCAGAGGCTTTTGTTGAAAGATATCCTCAACCCTCGGAAATCGAAGCCGGGCTAGCGTGCACCATGACAGCAGTCAACCTACATGAACCTTCTGCTGGCGTTGATCACCCCTTCGCATTCGGGAGACGATGCCAACATCAGCGCCGAACTGTCAGCAACGCGCACCGGCGGACACGCCGAACGGACGCGAGCGGTCGATCGCTTGTATCGACGCTCGACGAACCTCTCGTTGCCGAACCTCGCTAGGCAGCAGAGGCGGGAGTTCCCCGGCTTCTAGCCGCCGCTGGAGTTCGAGTACCCGACTGTTCGGTAACCGATTATCCCGGGAGGCACACAGCTACGGCAACTCGTAGATCTCAATCAGCACCTCGCCACCAGAGCCCGAAGCCGGCGTAACGTGCACGGTGTAGCCCCCGGGGTTGAGGCTAATCTCCAAGGCTGAATCTCGACTGCCAGCAGTTAATCCGAAAGCCCCGACCGACGAGAAAGCAGAAGCGAGAGACGCTGACCAATTGTCATTTTCAGCAACGCGATTCGATCCAGCGTAAACCTCGAGCTTCGGATCGGCGATCGCACCAGCTACGCCGAAGAGGCCGAGGGTCGGACCGACGGCGCGAATAAGTACGCGTTTTGCCGTGTTGCCGGTGATGGAAAATCCTGCGATCAGAGTATCTCCTCCCGAGCCGGCGAAGTTGCGTGCGGACACATTGCTCAAGCGGGGAGAGTCACCGCTACCCGCGTCATATGCCTCCACGATGACGTTACCGCCATCCGCACCCTGAACGTGTAGCGTACGGCCACCAGAAAAGCTCCGCAATAGAGCAGCGTCCTTACTCGACGCGACGAGCGGGAACGCGCCGACTGACGCAGCTGCCGTCGCAAGCGAAGCTCCGCCCCCCCAGTTGTCATTGGTCGCAACCCGTGAATCTCCCTCATAAAGCGACAAATCAGGATCGACCATCGCGTTGCTTACACCAAAGGCACCGAGGCCGGGGCCCACCGCCCGCATGAGAACATCCTTAGCCCCTCCCGTCATGGTAAGGCCAACGATCAAGAGCTGGCGTGGGTTCAGCGTGGTCCGAATCGATACGTTGGAAATGCGCGAAGCGCGGGCTGCGCTTACCGTCAGGACCGCGCCCGTGCTCGTTACAGCACCTGCGCTGTTCGTCACCACCACGGTGTATGTACCCGCGTCAGCCGCGGACACCGACGAAAGCGTTAGTGTCGAGCCAGTCGCGCCGGGAATTATTGTTCCGTTCCGTCGCCACTGATAGGAACGGTCAGGTTGTCCCTCTACGTTTACGGCAAAAGCCGTACTGTCACCTTGGCTTGCGGTTTGGCTTGTCGGCTGCGATGAAATGAAGGGTGAGCGCGCGTCGAGTGCCGCGATTACATGCTCGCTTCCGAGCAGTGCTGCGACCCACGGCGTGTTTCGAGAAGAAGCCACCAACGTTTCGGATGCGTCGCTGCCCCACGCAACGATCGAGCCGTCACGGAGCAGGGCCAGACTTTGGGCGCCGTCGGCTTCGATCGCCACCACTCCAGTCAATCCTGCCGGCACGGTCGCTTGGCCGACGTCGTTTCGCCCCCAAGCCACCACGGTACCGTCTGACCTCAACGCCATCGAATGCGCCCAGCCTGCGGCAACTGCGCTTACTGCGGTGAGTCCTGTCGGCACCTTGGTTTGACCGTAGTTGGTTGCACCCCACGCTACCACCGTGCCGTCTGCCTTTACGGCAAGACTGTGGTCGTAGCCGGCGGCAACTCCCACTACTGAACTGAGCGTTGGCACGACGGTCGTTCGACCACCATGATCGAGTCCCCACTCGACGACGGAGCCGTCGGATCTTAGTGCGACGCTGTGGGATTCACCTGCGGCCACAGCGACGACGTCGCGCAATCCTGACGGCACCGAGAGAGCGCCATATCCACTGAATCCCCACGTAACGACAGTGCCGTCTGATCTCAGCGCAACACTGTGGTTGCCACCCGCCGACACCGCCACGACCGAAGATAGTCCGGAGGGTATAGTCGTACGACCACCGTCATCGTTATAACCCCACGCCAGAAGTGTGCCGTCCTCGAGGAGCGCGAGACTGTGATAACGGCCGGCATCGATACCTGCCACTGGTAGAGTGCCGACAGGCGTTGCCGCCTGTCCAAGCGAGTTATTGCCCCAGCCAACCAATCGAGAGTTACGGCTTACGGTCACAAACGCTACCGCGCTAGTCGCAGTACCGTTACTGTTCGTTGCTTTGAGCTGATACCATCCGGAGTCACGGCGCGCACTAGCGTTCGGTAGAGTCAAAGTAGCACTGGTGGCACCGGCAATCGGGAGACCATTCCGAAACCACCGGTAAGACGACGCGCGACCGACGGTGGTCTTGAGAACGAGCGTCGATCCCTCCGCGACGCTGGTACGTTCCGCCGGCTGCGAGGAGATCGTTGGCGGAGTGCTGGGCAATGCCGCGACAGAAAACTCTCCGCCGGCGGCAATCAGCTGATTGTCGGCGAGACCTGGTGGAACCGCGCACTGACCTTTGTCGTTGGCCCCCCACGCAGCGAGTGATCCATCGGCCAGGAGCGCGACCGAGTGAGAGTCTCCGGCCGAAATGGCGATTGCTACCCCCAGCGATGCCGGTGTTGCGGATTGCCCTTCGCCATTCGCACCCCAACCTACAACACTGCCATCAGAGCGAAGCGCGAGACTGTGGTGGCCTCCAGCCGCGACGGCTACCACGCTCGTGAGGCCACTTGGCACGTTCAGCTTACCGAAGGATTCCTGACCCCAAGCAACAACCGTGCCGTCTGACTTGAGAGCCAAGCAGTGATAGTCTCCAGCGGCCAATCCTACGACAGAGCCTAGTCCAGCTGGCACGTTGGTCTGGCCGAGGGAGCCATTGCCCCAAGCGACCACTGTGCCGTCTGCTCGGAGCGCTGCGCTGTGCCATTCGCCCGCGGCGATAGCGACCACCGAGCCTAGCCCGGCAGGTACCGTAGACCGTCCGTCACCGTTGCTACCCCACGCCACAACGGTGCCATCGGACTTCAGGGCGAGACTGTGAGAAGCCCCGGCTGCGATGGCGACTACGGAGCTCAGGCCTACGGGCACCGAAGTTTGTCCACTCTCGTTCAGGCCCCAGGCGATGACCGAGCCATCGCGCTTCAGGGCAAGGCCATGATTGCCGCCTGCCGCAACCGCGAGTAGATCTCCAACATCGGTGGGGGGAGAGGATTGTCCGCTAGCGTTGTTGCCCCATGCAGCTATCCGGCCTGCGAAGCTAACATTCAGGCGTGCGGTCCGGCTCACCACCGAACCCGCGGTATTTGTCACCACCACAGTGTAAGTGCCCACGTCGGCCGGGGATACCGCTGAGAGCGTAAGCGTAGGACTCGTGGCGCCAGAGATCGCCACGCCATCCTTCCGCCACTGATAGCTCAGCGGAGCCGTTCCCGTTGCCGTGACACTGAACGTCGCCGTCTGGCCCGCCGTCGCCGTACTACTCGATGGCTGGCTCGAGATTGCGGGTGCCGTCACCGCCACGTTTACCGTTAGCACCGCACCCGTGCTCGTCACCGAGCCCGCGCTGTTCGTCACCACCACCGTGTACGTACCCGCGTTAGCTGCGGACACGGACGCGAGCGTCAGCGTAGAGCTCGTCGCGCCGGATATCGCGGCTCCATCCTTTCTCCACTGATAACTCAGCGGAGCCGT
>Ga0164293_10003562_pt1 | contig 13280 bp, 11 predicted proteins | sample GEODES118metaG_FD_111487 | JGI IMG/M metagenome (GOLD analysis project Ga0164293, IMG submission 111487) | Eutrophic lake water microbial communities from Lake Mendota, Wisconsin, USA - GEODES118 metaG | ecosystem: Environmental > Aquatic > Freshwater > Lake | place: USA: Lake Mendota... | reverse complement strand
GTATCTCCTGTTATTCCTAGATTTTGAGCATCAGGGGGTGCGGTAACTGGTTCAAAACAAATACCTTCATCATCTTGGGAGTAGATCATTAAATATGGTGAATCAAACTCCATGCTCAATCTGGCTGCCCCTGGCCAGATTATTTCTGGTGTGCCAATGACTTCAGTAAAGGTGTCATCCCAAGGAGGTTGGGTAGGTGAAATTAATTGCCCCGTTGGCAGGTGATCATCTCCTCGCTCAAACATTTTCTTTGCCTTAAAAATAATTTCAGCACTGCCTCCCTTACCAATTTCTCTTGGAAACCAGGGATGAAAACCAAGTGTTACCGGCAGATCACAACCTGCTGCTTCATAATCTAATGACCATCTGAGCGCATCCTCTAAGATTTCAAATTTTTGCGTAACAGATGCACCATTAAATGGTGGTGGCAGCTCTAAGTATTGGGCGCCATTTCCAATATCCTCCCAAGAAGATGAGGCGCCAAAACCAATTAAGGCATGTGGTGGATCAAAATTATTTGGTAGTTGAAACCCTTCACCCTTTGAATTTCTTATAACACCATCTCTTATTCGCCCAGCAAAGGGAGCCATGGCAAACCAACCCCAGGTGTAGCTTTGTCCTCTAAATGGAAGGACAAACTCCATATCCCGCCATTGCACCGAGGCCAGACGTGCTCCCTGATCTAAATCAATTGCAATTGATATTTGGTCACCATCAATATTAAGCACTTTGTAATACTCCCTTATTTAATCTCAGCTTTTGATGGTGGCAGAGCGCCTGTTCTAGAGACTGTAATAGCAGCTGCCTTTGCTGCCCGTTCTAGCATCACAGATAATCGCATCCCCGTTAACTTATCCAAGCCATTCTCAATAATCGCCTCAACTAATATGGCACCCACTGTATCTCCTGCCCCAACCGTATCTGCCACCACGACCTTTTTAGCATCAACTTCAACCTTTTCATCTTTTCGATATCCAGTTAAGCCTTTATCACCAAATGTAACCACAACTAACTCTGGTCCCATATCTAGCCATTTATTTGCTATTTGATCTAACTCAATACCTGGGTATAGCCAGCAAATATCATCATCACTTACCTTAACGGAAGATGAGATTGATACCCATCTTTCTACCTGCTTTACATACTCAGCCCGATCACTCGTTACCGCAGGTCTTATATTTGGATCAAATACAATCGGTGAAACCTTTGCTACCTGTTTAGCCCACTCAAATAAAACAGAAGCTGCTGGCTCAATTGTAGTAACTAATGTGCCAATATGTAGTAGAGATGGTTTATTTGCAGCAGGGTCTGGTAGCCAGGAGTGTGAAAAATCAAAGGTGGCTGTTCCTTCAATAACAAACTCATATGAGGCCCCGCCTTGCTTATTTAATGAAACAATTGCTAAACAGGTTGGCTTATCTGAAAACTTAACAAAATCAAGTAGCACTCCATCTTTATGTAATTGCTTTAATGCCATCTGGCCATACTTATCAGTTGAGATACCATCGATAAATTGGGTATCAATACCAAGCTTTGCTAATGCCTTTGCAGTATTGGCTGGGCCTCCACCAACTAAAGCTTTTCGCTCTGTTCCATCTGGAATTAAATCAATTAATACCTCACCACATACCCAAACCTGATTACTCAAAGTAATTCACCCTTACGAGCTAGAAACTCAGTTAATACCTCAACCCCAAGTAGGTGATCATCCACCTGTGGCAAACCACTTATAAGTAATACTCCAACAAATCCCTTATCCCTTGTAATCAAAGGCAATCCGCCACCATGAATTGCATGAGTTTCATCCAATAAGTTGTTTTCTTTATGCCAATCAACCCCACGCTCCTGCGCACTTACTCTTTCATACAGTGTTGAGTGATGCTTAAGCATCACAACTCTTGCCTTTCGAGCAATCCACCAATCATTTTCTGGTTTACTCCCAGGGAGGGAGGCGTGATAAACAGTCCAATCATCTAGCCTTACTTCAACAGCAACTGGTAAGTTTCTTGTAACGCAAAGTGATTTGGCTATTTCACCTATATCTAGAGCATCTAAAATTTCTAAGGATGGCAGTATAAGAATCTGCTCTTCGTTGAGAAGTTGGATTGAGGTAAATCCGCTAGTGGTTTCCACTGACATACTCTATTAGAACTTTCAAAATAGATTTAAACTAGTCACCAAAAGAGCCAAAAGATTTTGCCGTGTAGACTAGAATATCTGAATGAAAGTATTAATTACTGGAGGAGCAGGATTTATCGGCTCACATCTTTGTGACACCTTAATTGGCGAGGGTAAAGAAGTCACAATTTTAGATAATTTAAGTACAGGTTCGGAAAAAAATATTGCCCACCTTGGGGGGAAAATTAGGGTAATTCAAGGAGACATTAGAAATCAAGATTTAGTAGAGTCTCTAATAAAAGATTGTGACGTTGTCCTTCATATGGCAGCAGCCCTAGGTGTTGAGAATATTCTAGAAAATCCCATTGAATCGATATCCACTAATTTTCATGGGTCTGAAATAGTTCTAAATGCTTCTCTTAAATTCGATAGGCGAATTGTTATTGCTAGTACTTCAGAAATTTACGGAAAGAATGAAAAGCAGCCACTATCTGAAATAGATGACCGCGTAATAGGGACTCCTCAAAAACTTCGGTGGACATATTCTGATGCTAAAGCAATGGAAGAGGCAACTGCACACTATCTTTTCTTAAAATATAATCTAAAGGTCACAACGGTTAGATTCTTTAACACTGTTGGACCAAGACAATCTGGTAAGTACGGTATGGTTATTCCAAGATTCATTAAGGCAGCTTTAGCCCAAAAACCATTACAAATTTTTGGCGATGGAAATCAATCCCGGGTTTTTTGTCATGTTGCCGATAGCGTTAGAGCCATAACTCAAATATCTAGTGCAGAAAATACTATTGGTGAGGTTTTCAATATAGGTGGAAAGGGTGAAATCTCAATCTTAAATCTAGCAAAGTTAGTAATTAATCAAACAAACTCCAGTTCCACTATTAACTTTACAAATTATCAGGATGCATATGCGGTTGGGTTCGAAGATATGCAACGACGAGTTCCAGATATCACAAAAATAAAAAAATTCATAGGCTGGGAGCCAGTGATCGATTTAAAAACAATTATTAGTGATGTTGCAAAAAGTGAAATTACAAAAACTTAGGCCAACCATAATTTTTAGAATTAGCAGTTAAATCAAGTACCTGCGTATTCGATTTTCTCCAAACAGAAAAATCAATATTGTCATGTGGTGTAACTATCAATCCCAGATCTATTTGGCTACTCAATGGTTGGCTTTTTTTGCCTTCAAATATCTGTATAAATGGATCAAACCATATTACATTTGCACCATTCTTTTCCAATTCTTTTATAAGTTTTAAAGCTGGAGACTCTCTTAAATCAGAGATATTAGGTTTGTAAGTAATTCCAGCGACTTGAATTACCTTTCTTTCCAAGTCTCCGTGCAATGTCCCCTTAATTAGCTTAACAACTTTTTCTGGCCTGGATAGATTAATCTCATTGGCCAAAGTTATAATCTCTGCTTCTAGCCCCACTTGTTTTGCAGAATAAATCAAATAACTTGGATCGATTGGAATACAATGCCCTCCAACTCCAATACTTGGATAAAACGGCATAAACCCAAAAGGTTTTGTTGCTGCAGCTGAAATAGTTTCATTAGCAGATATCTTGTAAGCTTTAACTATTTCAGAGAGCTCATTTACTAGTGCAATATTTACTTGTCTAAACGAATTCTCTAGGAGTTTTGCCGCTTCAGCTACCTCTGGCTTTGTCACTAAGTGAATAGAATTACAAAATTTTCCATAAAAATCTGCCGCTCTACTAGTTGCTATATCGGTAATTCCAGCTAAAACTCTTGGGGTATTTTGTACTCCCCATGTGGGATTACCTGGGTCAATACGCTCTGGGGCAGCCGCATAATCTAAATTCTTAATTCCAGATAACTTCTCAATAGTTGGCTTTATAAGGTCTCTTAATGTACCAATAAATGATGTTGATTCATTTATTACTAAATCACCTGGTTTTACAATTTTAGCAAGTATTTCACAAGCACTTATCAAATACTTTAACTCAGGATTTCTCCTTTGATCTAAAGGCGTAGGTACCGCAATTACAAATATAGTGCTCGCTTTATGATCAAAAATATCCGCACTAAATTTCAACCTACTTTGCAACTGCAAGTCAATCAATTTTTTTGAAGTTACTTCAGGTGAGTCTGAACTGCCATTTTTAAGTTGGTTGATTTTATCTAAATCAATATCAAATCCACCTACTATATATCCTGCCTCTGCTGCAGATATTGCAATAGGTAGACCAACATAACCTTGCCCAATTACCGTAACATCCATTAGATTTAAGTCCTTAGTCTTGCAATAATCATTTTATTTCAAAGTTTTTTACTTCGTTATTCAATGGGTCTAATTCGAGAATTTTGTTCTTAGCATCAATGCGTTCTTGGATTGAAGCGCTGGTATTAACTAAAATAAGTGCCCATAAACTAACTGATTGCGGATTAAATTGCACCGCTTTTTTAGCTAAAAACAGGGATTGTGTTGGTAGACCAGACTCAAGTAGTGCCCGACTTGCTTGCGAATATTTAGTCACAGATTGAGGATATGAAGTCACGGCTTGTATTAGTAAATCGCCGTTACCTGTATTCGCGGCCTTAACTAAGAGTCGATCAGTATTAAAATATGGAAACATTATAAGCAAGGCAATTAGTAGCATAACTAAACCCTGTGTATAAATTGGAGTTAAACTCTTTGTAAAGTTTGAATCTATACTAGCTTTTACATTTGCACCTATGGACGTACTTGACATGCCGATTATTGCTCCAGTAAAGACAGCATTCCAGGTTAAGAAAGTTATTGTTTGTGTGTTAATCATAGTTTGTAGTTGAATTACTAACCAAGCACAAAAAAATCCTGCAATATATCTATTATAGCTCCCATAATTTTTCTGTAAAACATAGAACCCTCGGAGGGCCAATAAAGTAAGGCCAATATTTAAAATTAAAAAAAGGTATCCTCCGGTAGCTAGGTAGTCTAAATAAAAATTATGAGCACTATCGGTGTATTCAGCAAAGCTGTGTGAGGCTGCGATTTCATCTCTATATTTAAGCGAATAATCTCCAAAAGAATCAAAGCCAACTCCAAATATTGGGTGGGCGTTGCCTGTAGTAAATGCAGAGCGCCAGAAATCGCCTCTAGATTGCACTGATACTTTATATAAATAGTAGGAAAGTGGTCCATGGCCTAACATCCCTAGTATTGCAGTTATTCCGCTAGTAAATGTCGTTAATCCAATAATCCAAAAAAATACTTTCTTGCTAAACCATAGATATATCAAGGTAATGGTCGCAATTGCTGAAATTACACCTATGTATCCTTGAGTGGATTGTGAGATATAGATAGTAAATAACAAAGTTATAATGGATATTGGCAAGATTATCCATCTAAATTTTGATCGCCAATAAAATACAATTGCTGGAATAAAGATCATGGCTGCAAAACTTGATTGAGAGTTTGGATTTCCTAATGTGCCAATTATTCCATTAGTTTTTGAATCCCATTTGAAAATATCCACACCAAAATATTGAATACATGAGTAAAAACTTGTTATCAAACCCGCAAAAACTATACCTTTGAGTAACAATGTTACATGCTCAAATCTTATATAAATTAAGGAGGCTAATGTTAGTAATACACAGCTAAGAAAAGTTATAAGCCCTAGGCCTCTTCCTGTTCGACCAAAAATTAATTGATCAATTGGCGAACTACTGTTGATTAGAACCAATACCCCGAATAAGACAAGGGTTGATTCGAGTATAAATAAAGTTTTTGAATAATTTGTATTTATTAAATCTTTGTATGAAAATAAGATAAATGGCAATAAAAAAAGTGATAAGCTAAAAAGCACAACCATCTTCGGAATAATTAATGAATCTTTATTTAGGCCTGGTGTCATTGCTAAAGTAACTGCAAAAGCACCAAAGATTATGACTCTAGATAAATTAACACTCTTAGACTTATTCACGTTCACCACTTACTTATATTTTTATATTTGAGGCTCATAGATCTTATTATAGCGATATATAGAAATGGGCCCTGCTTTTAGCAGGGCCCATTTTACCTAAGCGATACTTATCGTCTTAGAATCAACTTCTGCAGTGCTTGAATCTGCTTGTTGATTGAAGCGATCAATGCAACGATCGACTTCAGTACATCAGCATTAGTTGTTGTATCTCCACCAGTACTTAGTTTATAAGTAGGTGTTGCGTTAACACCTAGTGCTGGTGCTGTGAATGAGACAACACCGGTGTATGTGCCTGCTACAGCAGCAGTTGAAGTTCCAACTGTGAATGTATAGACAACTTCACCATTACCATCTGTTACAGAGGTTGCGGATGCACCTGTTGTAGCAGTAATAGTTGAATCAACAGCTGTCATATAAGGAAGAACCCAACTGTTAGCACCAATGGCTACCGTGTTGTTTGCCTTATTACCCTTTGAATCAAGGAATCTAACAGTTGCCTTTGCAACCTCACCTTGTGAGTAAGCTGCCTTGTCTAATGAGACAGTATAGGTAGAAGCTGTATCGGCACAGCGAGCAGTAAATGGATCAGATGTAACAATCTTTCCAGTTGCCGTTGCTGTGAAACGAATTGATACAGTTGACTGACCAGCAGAAGAGCCGCATGACCATCCACCAAAGTTATATGCCAGTGGGCTAGATGCGTTCGATGTTGATGATCGAGCATTAATTGTTATACCAGGAACCTGAACGCCAGTGCCTGATGCAGCTGCATATGAACCAAGAGCAGTGGTTGTGTCAACAACATTTCCTGCACTATCGGTTGCAACAACTGTAAATAGACCTGAAGTTGTGCTTGTACCGTAGATACCAGTTTTCTGGTACATCCACTGTGAGCCATTTGCATTTGAAGCTGCATTTAGGGCTTGTGTTCCAATATTTCCAATTGTTAACTTAGCTACCTCACCACGGATTGTTACTGTCTTTGTACATACAACAGTTCCGTTGTAAGAGATAGTTACAGTTGTAGTTAATGGAGCACCAGCTGTTGGCTGAGAAATACGAACAGTATCTGCGTCTCCATCAGATGAAAGTATCGCTGTTGAGGTGGTACCTGCAACTAGTGATTGACCAGTAGCGACGTTTACTAGACCACCGTTTGTGGCAGTTACTGTGATGCTACCAGTAGGTAGGATCTGTGTATAAGCATCGTTTAGATCATAGTTAATATAAACAGAGTCACCATCAATAAATGTAGCAGTTGTATCTGCAGCTGGAGTTGATGCTGAATATGCTAACGCAGCACCTGCAGTATCAACCTTACATGCAGACCTAGCTGCTGAGTAAGATCCGCCTGCTGATGTAGGAACTACTGTTACTAAAATAGCAGCACTTAATGTTGTAGGTAATGATGTGGTTTGCGATGGGATTGTAAGCACTCCACTTGAATTTGTGTAATACCCTGTCAACATACTAACTGTATAAGTACCAGTAGTTGTTGGAGCAGTCCAAAGTGTAGCAACGGTTGTTGCAGCAGAGGGTACTCCTGCAAAAGCTATAAGTGCTGATGTATTGCCAGCATTATAAGTAGGAGTATCTCCGGCTGCTGACTCAACAATAGTCGTGTCACCAAAGGTACCGCCTGTTGCAGTGAAAGCTGTAACAGTGGTTACAGTTGCATAGAAGGATAATGTAGCTCCTGCAAGCACTGTTGCTGTTTGTGCTGTGCCAGAAGATGAGTCCTTATTTAAAAGGCCTTTACTTGTTGCACCAGTACCAGCGGCACCAGTTGCAAGTGAAGCTGTTAGACCTGTAGCAGCCGTAACTGCGGTCATCATGCTTCGATCTACCACACCATTAGTTGAAACCATTTGAGTTCCACCAGCATTGGTGTGTGAAGTCTGAGCAGAAGCAACTGGTGTTGATACAACAGTTAACATACCTGCAAACAGAGCAGTTATTGCAGTAAGCGAAATACGCTTACTTAGTGTCGATTTCGACATTTGTTTCCTTTCGTTAGTCAGAATCAGGAATTTCCTGAATCTGGCTCGAGAATCTTTCGACTCTCTAATTCCATTTCCTTGTGGCACACACGTGTAATGCCGCCAGGAGATGGAAATCTAGTTATTCGGTAGGCGTTGGCCCACCATCTGCTTGATCTAATACCTGAAGCATTAGGGTCACAGTCGCAAGTTGATTTAAAGAGAGTTGCATGTGGTCTGCATACTCTTCGGCAGAGATTAAGTTCTTAGCGCTTACCGGCTTAATTGCTTTGTCAGATTTAACTGCTGGTTGCTCAACAACAATTGGTGATTCAGATACAGGTGGCATATCTTGATTTGAATTTACTTGAGATGAAGAGGTAGTAATTAAAGATGTATTTGGCTCATTTCCTGTTAATGAGTTAAGGCCTAAGAAGGCGGTTAAAACAAGAATAAAGGTGAGCGCAATCTTTGAAGATTTACCAGCAAGATCTGCTGCCTTCTTATATGTAGTAGATAGAAGGTCCAAAGCTGTTAGGCCACGAGCCTCATCAATAACAAGTTCGGATAAAACCTTACGTAAAGATGCACGAGCTCGAGATACTGTATGGCGTACTGCGCTCTCTTTAATACCAAGCTCTTTGGCAATCTCTTTTGTTGAGCGTCCTTCAACCTCCCACATCACAAGAGCAGCACGCTCTGCTGGGGATAAAAGTGATAATGCTTGGCGAATAATTGCAGCATCTTCCGCGGCTGATATTGCTACTGAGTGATCTCCAGAAACCTGCCAAGTAGATTCAATCTCAGCGGTTGCATCATCTAGGGCAACAAGATTTGGACGTCTATTTTCAGCACGGAATAAATCAATACATAGGTTTTCAATTGTGCGGTGTAGATAGGAAAGAGCGTGATCATCACTTGATAACTCAGGTGCAGCAAGCATGAACTTGACTAGCGCCTCTTGGGTGATCTCTTCGGCCTTTGCCTTATCCTTCACAATCCGATTAGCATGGGCAATAAGCTCAGATCGGTTTAGTGTGTAAAAGGATGAAAATTGGGCAACACTCCATGAAGCAGGATTTGACCCCTCAACTGCCTTGGATTTCTTGGCTTTAAACGCCATTTTGTTTCGCCCCTTGCTTGAACCGGTTTTGTCTAGTACAGAGCCAACCGTCGTTGCCTCTATTCACCACTACGGATTGCCGATGGAATTGTAGTGGATAAGGGATAAATCGGACATTTAGGGATATTTTCTCCGTAGTCAGCCAGGGACTTAATCATTTTTTGAAGCCCTTTTTCCCCTGATCTGAAAATGTAACCACCTAATCAATCTCGAAAGAGCAATTATAACTGCATTTGGTTTTAAAGATTTGCCGTCAAGAAAGCCAATATTTACTCCGCGAAGATCCTTTTTAACCACAATTTTGCTCCACGGTTTTCCTGCTGTGTTCATATAGTGCGCCCACTTTAAGCTTCCTTCAAAACATTCATTTAAATGTTCTACATTCGGTGATAAATTATCAACTGTACTCTGCACCCACTGATCAATTTGAAGGATGGTTTGCAAATATTGGTGAGGTATTAATTGATCCCACCGAGCAGGAGCCAATAATGCAGCCGGTTTACGAAGGTAGGCAGCTTCAACTCCAATAGTAGAACCAAAAGTGAATACTCCAATAGCTTTACTCAATAGATCATAACTGTTTACTTTAGAATCAAAATTATAAATTTTAACATTACTGGATTCTGAAGAAATGGATTTCCACCTTAACTTATCCTGCTTAGACTTGTTACCTTGGTTTGGATGGACTCGAATGATCAAAGATAACTCGGGATGTGACTCGAAATATTTTATTAACTCAGCCACACAATTTAATTGATTGCCCCAACTACTTTGCCAGGAATCAGAGATTGCAGCTACTTCATCATCACTACTTGAGAAAAATACAAAGGTGCTTGGAGACATATTATACGAAATATCAAAATTAGTTTTTGTTCCATATGCTTTACTACTTGAAGATTGATGTTTCTTAAACCAGCTTTCAATTAAGGGATAATTCAAAGGATTTGCTTGACAATGAGCTCTTATTGAATGTTGATGTTTAAGTCGATCATGAGGAGATTCTTCATGTAAAATCCACCTTTCTTGATTAAAGCCTTCACCACCAATTTCAAAATATTTCAACTTTATATCATTTTTTCTGGCGAACTCTACAACGGTTCTTTCATGGAAAGGTCTGCCATTATAAATCCAAATCTCGTTGCTACTAGAATTCAAATTTAGGCCCATTAAGTACTGGAATATTTGAAAGTAAGTAAGTCCTAGATTTGTAATCAAATTCTGAAAATGATTTAAATTAGGATTGGAGTCTTTTGTTAATGAAATCAGATAACTACTTATAGCCATTCCGATAGATGTATCGCCCCACTTAACTTTCTGTAAACTTTTTAAATCGACAAATTCGCTAAGCAAATTTGATTTACCTTTATCTCGCATTAAATTTGCATAGGTGAATGTAAAATTTGTATCCGAATCTTTGAATTGCTCCTTGAAAAATTTTGACATGACAACTTCTGGTGCGGGTATTAAACGACTTTTCCTACAAAAATTTTGATGTACATTTATCGGATAAACAAATAAACCTTTTCCCAAAAAATGTACTTCTATATTCTTGTATTTTCTAGATTCAACTAATATCGATTCAATTAAGCTTCCAAGATGAAACCAACTTTGCTGAAACAAAAAAACTTGGAGATTTTTCATTACGACATTAGTTTTCGAGCAAGTTCTAGATCACTTTCTGTATCTATGTCAAGTGCTGACATTTTTGATAGTTCAATAGGGAATGGATTGCTTTCAATTAGCGATTTTCCTTCATAGAGTAAACTCGCTGAGGTTAAATAAATTGCACTCGTTTCTAAAAAAATTTTTTCTCTATCTTGGCTTACTCTCGGCTCAATTCTTTCAAAAATTCTATTCCTAACCCTTTCTAATCTATTCTCTTTAAAATACCAAAAATCGTTCTTCATAGATTGAACAGATATTGCTTGATCATATCCCTTTGGTTTAGCTTCGTTGTGCCAAACTTTAAGAAATAACTTGAGGTCATTAGCCGTTCGTAACGGATTGGTTGGCGGGACAAGTAATACTTCGGTTTCTGACGGAACTTTGTAAAAGTTTATAATCTCTCGAAGGGCATCTTCTGAAGAAGCTTGATCGGTTGAGTTATGATCACTACGTCTATGAAGTACTACTTTGCTACCTAAATATGGGGATAATACTTCTTCAGAGTCTGATGAAAGAATAGTTTTAACATTATTCTCAATACAGCAATCAACTGCATAATCAACTAGAGATTTGTTATTGATTTTTTGCTGATTCTTCTCTTGTATCCTCTTTGAACCAGATCTTGCTAGAATTATACAAATTTGTTTTTCACTAACTATCATATTTTTCACTCATAATTTTTCGAATAGAAATAATTTTTTGAATTTTTCTAGTTTTATCTATCACAGGAATAAGTAAGATACCATGCTTAGTAAATAATTTAAGTGCTTCTTTCTCCGGATCTGAAATTTCACTACTAATAAATATAGGATTTGGATTTATTACTTTATCAATTGGGGTGATTAATTCATGTCCGTTCCATATCGCCTTGAGTAGATCTCCTTGGCTAACCACACCATAAAGTTTTCCGCTGGAGTCTTCAAGAATGCATGTGCGCTCATGTTCTGTGCCAATGTGCCTAATCAGGTCTGCAATAGTTAATGAATCATGATATTGCATCAAATACACTCCTTAGTAGGCGATCTGCTTCATTAGAAATTTGGAAGTTATCGGTGTGGTTTCTAAAATCTTTAAAATTCTAGCACTTGAATCTCCACGGCCATAGGGATTTTCAGATTCTCTACACTCTGCTCTAAATTTGTCAGATAATGCCTTCTTTATTGCGTCCAAAATCGATTCTTCACTATATTCACAATCAACCACATTTACGCCTCGGTAGCGGTCTACTTGCCTTGGTCCTAAATTTATTGCTGGTTTTCCAAATGTAGGGGCTTCAAGAATTCCACTAGATGAGTTACCTATTATAAATTCACAATTAGAAAGCAGAGCTAAGTAATCAAGTCTATTTAAGTTTGCATAAAATCTATCATTTACTTTTAAATTTGAAATTATCTGTTTCTCAATCTTAACGCCTAAAGTGTCATTGTTTGATCCGATCCAGATAACTGGTAGATCTAATTGCGATAGTACTTTTACCAAAACGCCAATTCCTAATTCTGATCCTTTTAAATCTTCCGTGACGCCATGAAAAACTGAAAGAATAAATCTTTCCGAATTAACTACTGTCCGCTCTAATAGCTCTTGAAGTGAGGGAAGTGTTTGGGTCCATAAGTCGTCAAGTTGCGGAGCTCCGGTTATCTTTACGCGATCTGCATCCTCCCCACTTCTAATCAATCTCTCTGCAGCATCCTCATTAGCAGCAATGTGAATGTGGGCATATCTTGCTATTGCGTGTCTATTTTTCCCATCAATATTTCCACTTCGCTCTCCGGCTTGAATATGGCAGATTGCAAGATTGCTCAGAGACGCCACAATTACAAAGGCTAATTGTTCTACCCGATCACCAGAAACTATCACCCAATCATATTTGTTGTTCATCAACCAATCAGATGCACTTAGAGTTACTAAACCAAATGACTTAGCAAGAGCTATATTGTCATCACCCTCTAATGCTGTATAAAACTCGCCAACTACTGGATAGCCTTCGTTAGTTATAACCCCGCTTAATTTTCCAAACCTGCTTAACACAGACATGTTTGCACACCAGATTTCTACTTCATGGCCTGATTCCTGCGCCAGTCTAATTAGGGGTCTGATATACCCCCACTCACCCCGTGAGCCCAACACAAAAAGTAACTTCATTTAATCGAAATCTTCAACTGTTAGTAAGGAATTCTCAACTACATCACGTTTGAGTTTCCTACCAATATAATCATTAATGAATCTTGACGGTACTCCCGTACCAGGTCGCTTGCCCCAAATATCACCATCATTAAGAGCGTGACCAGATTTAAAATTTGAATTGTAAACAAGTGATCTGTGTGCCCAGCTTCTTATTTCAATCTCGCTATCATGAATAATTTTGGGAGATTTCATGGCAAGACTTAAATTGGTTAACTGAGAAATCATCTTACTTAAATCCAAAAAGTCTATGCTTACCG
>Ga0164293_10003561_pt1 | contig 13280 bp, 22 predicted proteins | sample GEODES118metaG_FD_111487 | JGI IMG/M metagenome (GOLD analysis project Ga0164293, IMG submission 111487) | Eutrophic lake water microbial communities from Lake Mendota, Wisconsin, USA - GEODES118 metaG | ecosystem: Environmental > Aquatic > Freshwater > Lake | place: USA: Lake Mendota... | reverse complement strand
CCCCGGTTGCATCAATGGTGTTCCACTGATTTGATTTAACCAATATGTTCCATCGGTAAAAATACGCACGTAAGGTGCAGGTGAAATTGGCGTACCGCTATCAACTGAAAAATCCATCCACACTTCAACGTAATCGGAAGTGGTCAAATTCATTTGTAAAATTCCGCTCAACTGCCTTGCCGTTGAACCGCCACCGCCTACCCATGTATATTCAATAATTTTCGTTAATGTAGTTCCATTTTTACGCACGTACACTTTAACCGTCTGATCAAATCCAAGTGATAAGTTAGGTTGAACGTTAACACGTACTTGAATATTGAAATCACCGTTAAATGGTGGGGTGTATCGCTTATTCGTGGTATCATAACCGCCACCGTCAAAGAATGGTGAAGGCGTATCGGTAGCCATGTTCACCTTTTGAAGCGTGCCATCAGCAATATCTTGAACACCACCACTCAAACCAATGTAAAACAACGCACCACCCATTTGCTCTTCCGTCAAATAAGGCACACCACTAACGCCATACGGTACTATCAACTGCTTAAACCATTGCGAGGTAAGGAAGTCACTCACATAAGTAAATCCCGCACCGCCTATGATCTTATCAACGTACTTCTTAACGGAAATAGCGGGGTAAAAATCAGCCGTGGTAAATACATCGGCGTAAGGAATTGGGGCTTGTGTACGTGTGAAGCTCGCTTGACCGTAATCAATAGCGGGGTAATAGTAATCGTTACCCGTACTTCCTACCGAATTGGTCCATGAATCCACGATATTACTCCCATCCCATTCGTGGTTCAACTCGCTGAAATCTAAGTCAGTCAATTCGCTATCGCCTAACTGCTTAAACAAGTTGACGTTCTCACCGTACAAACCAAGTTCATACGTCTTAAATTGGCCGTCACTTTTAACCGCCAATAATTGCGCAATGCCATTGAACACTTCAACACCGTTCTGCAACACGTAAGAGTTCACCCTTACGCTCGGATCAAATCCAATTACCCACTGATCAAATCGGTAAATGGAACCAAACACGTTATCGTTGTGTGGTGTTCCCGGAACTTCAATGGTTCTGCTAACCGTTCCTTTGCGCTCTACGGGGTTTTCTATATCCGTAATGGAATAGGTTAAGCGAATGTCAATATCGTCGCTTAAATCCAATCTTTGCCCGTCAATGTAAAGTTCTGTTATCATAACGGCATCGATTCGTCAAAGGTGAATTTGTAGGTAATGGTGAGCGTGTGAAGTTGGTCGAAGTCACGTTTCCAAACGTTGTAGCTTGTATCGGTTACCAAAATGGGAACTAAGTATTCCAAAACTCCATCTCCTGTTTCAAATGCTTTGCGTAACCAAAGACGTGGTGAGCGCACCATTTCAGCTAACCATTCAAATTCTGCATCGGTTAACCAATCAGAAGAAACGGTGAACTCTTTATTGTAATCTACTTGTGCGTTGTACTTGGAAAAGTTAATGTAGTTTCCATAAACACCAGGATCGGTAAATGTATCCGTCAAATACGGACGGCTCGCTTCAACTCTTTGAATGCTTTGCCTTTCTCGGTTTGGCTTGGTGAACACGTAACTATCAACCCCACCTAATTGGTTCTCAAAATGTACCTCGGTAAAGTCAAAACGTGAACACTCACCATTCAATAACACCGTGTATTCAATCGACGCTTGGTTTGTTCCTTCATCCTGAAAAGCCGTTACCGAATAATAATTTTTATCACTTGAAACAATGCTTGGGAAAGAATCAGATCCGGGTAGTGTATCCGAGGTTATCGAACCTGAAATATTTTGAACATCGAAAGGCATGAAAGGAACTGCAATAAGGTGGAATTCATTTTCTTCACTCGATCCATGCGACGCTTGGTTAACCGTTGGAATATAGTATTCACGAATAATATCACCATTTTCATAATAGTACCGATAACGGATGTAATCAATGTTTGGCTCAACTTCTTTACTGCAAAGGAAATAAAGGTTTCCACTTTGATTGTACGTGTTTGAAAAGTTAGCGTATGCCTTGGTTGATTGCGGGCGGTTCGTCAATGGTAATCGACTACTAACTGCATCGCTATCTAACCAATAATTAGTTTTAAAGTTTGGAAATTGCACAAAGTCAAAAACAGTCCAAGCCCCATTGTAAATGATAGCCGTTTCCGCGTCGGTTGGAGCAGAACTTCCACCCGTGTACTCTTCGTCAAATTCAACGTCGAACTCAATGTATTGAGAAGGGCATCCAAAACTTTGAGGCTCTGAAAATCCCGTGTTAATCATGTTAGGTATTACTTCAAAATATCCTCGCACAATTTCCTGAAAATTGAATCTTCCATAGTTGCTATTGCTAGCACTTGGAACCGTCTTTAACTTAGCTACCAAGTTTCCATTTATAGAAACATTTGCCACGTATCGGAAGTTCGGTTCTGTCTTGTTATCACTATCAACAAGATACACCAACGGATTTCCCGCGGGTGAATACCTTGGTTCAGCTACTTGGGTTAAAATCGTTATTGCCATATTATTTAGGTAATTTCATCGTTCTTGGTGCATCTTTCGGTAAAAGAACTGAAACAAATGCTTCTGCTGAAATATCAGCAACCCTTTGCGCCAAATCATTTAATCTATTTTCAGTAAGTGTTGGTTGAACAAATGGGTAAGGATATGTTCCATTTTTCCAAATTAATTTTCTCACAAATTTTGCAAAAGTATATACATCTTTTTTTCCGTATCTTAAACCCTTTGCCTGAGTCCATTTTACCATATCCTCCAAACGCGGGTACTCTTTAATTGTAAATGGAGAATTAGGCGCTTTTCTACTACTTTCGGTTCCCTTTTGACCAAATTCTAAAAATTTCCAGTAATCCGCTCCTACAATTTGAACTTCATAATTTTTGCCAAAACGCTTCATTGGCAATGGATCCATGCTCATTTGAAGGTTTCCCGTCGCTTGACTTCCGTTATCATAAATTTGTTTGCGGAATAACTCGATCTGTTCGTGACACCAATCAACTATTTCCTTTTCAACACCTTCAAAAGCTTGGTCAACGTCGGTAGTACCAAACCCTTCAATAGCACTATTGAATGCTCCGCTTACATCTTGAAACTTGATAAATGCCATACTTATTAAATGGGAAATCCTAAAAAGTTACCCATTCGCTCGACGCTTTATTTCAAAGGCTTCATGTTTGCTTTTCTCAACTTGGTAACTTGCATAGTTCAGAAACTCCATTGCAGGAAGTTCGAATACCTCATTCCATTTGAGAACATCGCTCCCCGCTAACCTATCAATCACGACAATCCAACCGTATCGCTCGGTGAATCCTGTTCCAATGTCAGGGCGTCCATCTCCGCCTTCAACGTGTGAATTTCCTTGTCCAAATAGGTTGGCAAATCTTCGAGCAACCTCACCCAACTGGCCAAAAAAAAAGCAGACAAACCCAATGCTTCAACCGCTAACATCTTTTCCTTCACTAACGTAGCACGCTTTGCATGATTTTTACCGTTGTATTTTTTTGGTAACCAACCAAACTTCGTTTCACGTAAAAGTGATGCAACGCACAAATGCAAGTTCTTTACACCGTCCTCTTTCGTCTTATTCCACTCGCTTATTTCCACGAACTGAGCGGTGTTAATTTCGTCAAAGAATCGGGTTACATAGTAACGCTTGCCGTCAATCTTTACGAACGATTTGAACGGTTTAAACGGTTCTTTCTCCAACTGCTTTGCGATGGCTTCATATCGCTTGCGTAAGTCAATCAAAGGGTAATTATCTACCGCATCGAAACCGTTACCTTCAACGATCGCCACAACCGAGCGCATATACTCCCACCCTTCCAAGTGGTTGAGGTCGGCTAATAGTTGGTATTGACCAACGGTTAATTTTTTCCAAATGTTATTGTATTGCATATTTACCTCTATTTTTCTCTGCTAATTTATTAAGTGCCAAATACCTCAAAGCGTCCATGCCGTGATTGAATGAATCGATGGGTACGTTGGTGGCATTCCCGTCCTTTTCCTTCCACTTGTAAGCGTTTAATTCTTTGAGTAGGTTGGCTGATCGGTTTGTAACGTTTATCCTGAATCGCTTTAAAATATCAATACCGTTTAATATACTATCTTTCCCCTTGTTTGCTCCTTCAACCCTCCAACCCATGCGACGGATTTCTTCAATACTTTTCGGTTCAGCGGAATCCGCCACAATGGTAACGCTTCTATCTATACCCGATTGGGTAAAGTATTGGCTAATATCCTGATTTGTGTACCCTTTGTGGTACATTACTTCGTCGATGATCAACTCACCATTGTAACGGTACACTCCAACCACTGCGGTCGGATCGTTGGTAAATCCGAAGTCCATACCGTACCCAATCAACTGCGCATCGCTTGGTATCGTTCCAATCGTTCCCCAATTACGGTAAATCAATCCCTCGATTTTACCAGTCATCCCTCGGGCGTACACCTTCCACAACTCTTCATCCTCATTTCTAATCGCTTCAATCTTTTTGCGAATAATATCGGGCAAAAATGGGTTATGTCGGTGGTCTGATATTATTAATTCCACGCCTTCCTTACCTATCAATTTATCATGCACCCAAAACCGAGCGTTAGGGTTATAGTCGATGTAAACTTTTTTCTTTGTTCGCATGGCTAACTCGGAATATATTTCATAGCTAACCCCGTTCGCTTCGTTCAAAAAAAAGTAGTCACGCTTTCCGCTCTTTGCATCTTGCGAATCTTGGTAGCTTTTGAACTCTATAATTGAGCCGTTGTGAAAGGTATAAATACGATCGCTCGCATTGTACCCTTTAATCCAACTTTGAATATCAGGCGAACTTGCTACAATCGTTTGCATATCACGAAGCGCACCACTTTTAAGGTTAGGCACGTCCTGACCTACAACGCTAATCACTTGGTCATTTTCTCCGATTGCTTTCAAACATAGCACTTGAAGTATCGAGTAAGTTTTGCCCGAACTGGTCCCGCCTTGGTTAACGATAACCTCGGCAGTTGAATGGTAATTGCGATCGAATATGACAGACGTTTGAAACATCAATCGAGTATAATTGCATCCTCACTATTTGAAAGCGGTGTAACACTTTGAACCAACCCGATCTGTATTTCGGCCTTTGGTAGGCTCACGGTAGTATCAACCGTTTCTTTCGGTTTGCCGTATACCCTATCCATTAACACCTCGATTAAATGAATTGAACCACGCTCGTAATCACGTTGCGCTTTCTTTGCAATCATGGAAATCCAAAACGGTACATCGTCACTCTTTGCGTAATCCATTAACTGCGTACGGGTCATTCCAAGTATTCCCGTAATAATTTCATTCGCTTGGGAATGGCTTAACCTAACGTTGAACTCTTGCAGGAACGTATCTTTAATTACGTTCTTCAATAGCTTTGGCCTTCCATTTCGGTTGATGTTTTCGGAATTGGTATCAAACCCGTTTTTGGGTGCTTTACCTTTTAGTTTTTCTCCGCTTGGCATAACTTTAAATTTTAATCAAGACCAACAAAAGCTTTCAATGGGTAAAATACCAAACTATTCCTATAACCGCCTTCGTGGGTTGGAATAATAGGCGTTACCCCATGCACGTTTCTCCACGCTGGATATACCAACATAGAATTATCGCATGAATCCATGGTAGCACCATAATCGGGAACGGTAGTATTACCGCCTGTTGCGTTTTGTTTTTTTGCAATGATAACGTTCACACAACCTTCTATATTTCCTGCGTCTCTATGAAACGGTGCGGGTATATTGTAATTTGAAATTGAAGAAGTCCAAAGGTTTCCAAACCTCCATTTTTTACCAACCTTTTCATCAAAAATATCTTTTTGTTTTTGCCAAACGTTTGGGGTTATTTGTTTAATAATTTGCTCACTTTCGTTTGCGAGCATCAACATAGCTTTGATAAAGGTTTGCGCTGTTTTAACCTGATGAACCGAACTAATGGTTGGGTAAGGTCTTCTCATGTGTGGCTTAGGTGGTACACCTCCTAAAATAGTTGAGTATTGCAAAACTTCTTTATCTGCATTCCCATCACCAAAACCACTTGATCGCTTCATTGTACTTTTGGGTACATTTTTACTTCTTAATTCTTTATCGGCTAAATCTGCTAACTTTCCTGCCTTTTCTGAATATTTAGAAATGTCTTTTAAGTAGAAACCGATAGGCTCGTTATTGAAATAAAAAATTGAATCTTCCGTAATATTCGGCTCGATATTACCGCATACATCGCCGATTTTAACATCGTGAGATTGTTGTATTAAATCAATTCTTTTCATAGCAGAATACATTTGTACAGGCAGGAAACCAACTTTTTTTCCAAAGTCCTTCTCTTTTATCATCGTAGCAAGTTCTATGCTCTTCAAAGTTAATCTTATAATCTTGTTTTTGTTTGTCTATAATGCTCCAAAATCGAGATAACGAAGGGTCAATGTCAAAACTCCATTCATATACTAATTTCTTGAATTTGCGTTGAGTGTTTTCTAATATTGGCATCTCAGCTCCTTCTATATCCATTTTCACACACACACCATCTTTCACTTCTTCATCAAAATTAACGCAATCTACTTTTAATCCTTTGCCATTCCAATTCTTAAACATCGAATTACGCCACACGTTACCATTATTACCAACATATAAATTTACTTTTTTCACTTCATTATGAACCAAGCCAGCACAAATCACGTTAGCAGTAAATCCGTTCAATTCTAAATTTTTTTTAATCATAGCGCAATTATTTGGGTCTGGTTCGTACACCGTTACCTTTGCACCCAACGCACACGCTAATAGCGTAAAAGCACCGACATTACCTCCACAATCTACCCATTCTTCGCCAGATAAAATTTTCATTCCTTTTTTTTGGTACACGTCCTTTCCGATAACTTCTTCAAATGTTTTTAAATCACTTGTATTTTCACGGTAAAAAAATTTGATTCCTTTGATTGAACTTTGTCTCATAATTTATCCTTTTCTTCTTTTAGGTATAACATAATCATATGACCAACGTAGGCTTCTTTTTCTCGCCAAAATTTAACAAGTTCGTAGGCTTCGTCATAATGATCAGGTTCAAATTCAATTTGAATAGCTTTTTTTACACCACCTGCCATATCAGAAAGTTGTTCAGACAAATCTTCGTCATCTAAAAGAGAATAATCAACCTCAGCAGGTTGTTGCCAAACATCTAAACCCCATTCTTTCAATTCGTCAGTATCCCAATTATTTGCAAGGTCTTCCCAATCCCATTCACCAAACCCAACGTTGTCCTTGATGATAAATTCCTTTTGTTGATCTTCGGTTAAATCCTCGGCCTTGATCACTGGAACTTCTTTCAACCCTGCTTCCTTGCAGGCTTTCAACCGCATATTACCACCCAACACAATACCGTCAACATTTACCACAATCGGACGTAGTTCTAACATTTCGGGGAAATCTTGAATCGACCTCACCAACTTTTTGAACTTATCGTCTTTAATTATCCTTGGATTATTTGGGTTCGCTTTAACCTCAGATATTTTCCACTTTTCTATTTTCATATTTCAATCTTGTTAACGATCTCTTTTAGCTTCTGCATACATATAAGCTTTAATTCGTAATCGGTAGTACCGCCCACGCTCACATGGTCGGCAGTTTCTGCAATATCCATAAGCAAGTTGGCAATGGAAGCGTACAACTCAACCGCACTAATTGCTTGGTCGATTACGTCGGGTTGTTTTTCCGTGGTCATTTCTCGATCTCCTTCAACTTTGCTTCACTCCAACGAAGGCCAGCTAAACCGCCCCAAAGAAGGTAGGAAATATAACCGCAATCGGTAGGCTTTCCCGTTTCGTAGTACGTCTTAGCACGGCTCAAATAGGAGTACATTCGCTTGATCGTGGAAACACTTAACGGCTCACCATCACGCAACTGCGTTGCACGAATTTTTCCCACCTGCGTGGCGCACTGATTACCGTTCTTTTCGTTCAGTTCAATACCTCGTTTTGCATTGTTCTTCACTGCTTCGGGGTAATCGGAATGGCTTTCAAACTTTGCGTAGCTTTCCTTTCTGCTCAAAGCATTACAAACCGCTAACCGTTGTATTGGGTCTTCGTACTCCGTCTTCATGACTGTATTAATCATGCAACGGTCCATGAACTCACTTTTTGTTTCGTCTTGGTTTCTTTTCGGTAGTGGCATCGGTTGTTTGTTTAGTGTTCACAATTTCGGTCGGTTCATTTTCCGTGAACGTTTCTTGAATAAGTTGCTCATGGATTGCTTTATGCCTACGGTCTAATTCAGCATCGTAATGGTTCATGATAGTCGAGAATGCGTTAACGGTGCAGGCTTGACAACCACCCGTCCAACGCTTACCCATTACTTCGCTCCATACCCCACCCATCAACATTACTTGTTCAGCACTTAGGCGTAAGGTCTTTTCGTTTTGAAACTGAACCCATTTAGGGTAAAGTGGTTCTAACCGCTTCAACTGTTCATCGGTCATTCTGTTAGCTATTTTCATATTTCTGCATTTCTCGTTTAAGGTAATAAAACGCTTTTTCTAAATCCTCTAAGGTATCGCCTTTGCGCCCTGCACGACTTACATACTTCACCACGTTGCCGAGGTTGAAGTTCAAGTCAAACGCTTCGATCAGGTCAATCGGTTGCACCTTTTGTTTGTAATGGTTTGGTGTGGTCATTTGCCGTAAGTTTCGTTGTAGTATTCGATAGAGTAAATTCGATCACGTGCAACTTTACCATTGATAAAAGCTTTTCTAATTTGCTCTTTCTCCATTTCTTTGGCTTGTTCAATTACTTTAAGATATTCATACCAAAAATCTTTTGGAACTGATAGACAATCATTTATTAAAAGTTTGTCGATTAAATATTCAATTGCCGTCTGTTTCATCGGTAAATCCTATCGATTAAAAAGTACGCAATGATGCAAGCGATAAAACCGCACCCAATAGAATAAGCAAACAGGCTCAACACTGGCAGTTCTACCGTAGCAAAGAATGAAGCTACCGCAGTCCAAAACGAAAGGCATACAAAGCAGTTAAATGGCTTGAATCCGATCTTATCACCAATGCCCGTAAGCTTGGTAATCGTTACCCCTGCACAAGCAGAGAAAAACGCAATGAATAATATTTGTAAGTAAATCATTTTATTTCGTGAATTTTAGGGTATTGTTTGTTTAACTCAAACCATTCTTTCCTACGTTGAATAATCATTTCAGCTTCTTCAAATGTTTTAACGATTGGCTTGATATGATAATAACTTAATGAAATTATTTGCGTATCTATTGATTCCCATTTTGAAAACAAATCCTTTTTTATTTGGGCGCAAAATTCATTTTCGCTAAATTGAATAATTCGGTATTTCATTTCAGTTTCTTTTTTAATTTGTCCTTAACCGTGTTAATGGTCAATCTAATGCTGTTATATGGAATCGTAGTCGATGTGCTAATACGTCGCATATTTTTAGCTTCTACGTAAACCATAAACAAATTGCGCTCGTACCAATGCAGTTCAGCTATCGCTTCCTCAATCGCTTCCATTTGCTTTGATGTTTGTACCTCGCTTTCATGGTCGTAAATTTCTGCGATCACTTCAACACGGGTCCAGTCAACGTCCACACGTAACAACCGATCACGATACTTCTGATCCCATAACGAACCCTTACCCAAAAACAAACGGTAAATAAGTGAAAGCACATACCAACGATGCCCTCCCGAATGCCAAACCTCCCAAAGCTTCACGTCCTCTTTTTCAAGTAACGCTAAAAGCATTTCTTGGTATAGGTCCTCCCCGTCGAAGTGCGTACCCCTCACAATGTCATAGCAGGATTTGCGATAACTTTGGTGTTGGAGTACGTCTGCGATTAATGGGTGCATACTTATTGAATGGGAAATTTTAGAAAGGTAACCCGTCGTCTTCGGGTACGAATCCTGCCTTGGTTAGTGCGGGGTGAATTTCGATATTAGACGCTTGTTGAATCGGGGCATCTTTCGCCTTCCATTTTACCCAATGGGTTGCTTTGCTCTTTTGGTCAACCTCTTTGCGTTGCCCTACAAATACTTCGATGTCCCCGTATTGGTTGGTGGGTAAATCGAGTAAATCTTGTTTTTTCAGTTGAACCTTTACCCCGTACTGGTTCGCCCAACCTTTGCCTACATACTTTTCGTTTTCCATATTTTTAGATGTTTGAATAAATCGCTTGAAAATCGGGTGCAATGTAATTACGCTCTTTCTCCTTCACTTCTCGAATGAAATTTAATCGCATTAAATAACCCCCTATCGGTTTACCATACGCACCTCTTTCGATATGCCAACCGAAAGCTCCATCGGTAAACTCGTCCTTGTAAGTTGAAGTTCTAATATCGTGTTGGATGCGTTGCTTCACTTCGTAAGGTGCTGTTGTACTAATCGTTTCTTTGATGTTGATGTGATGGTAAAGTTCGTGAACGTGCCCCATCCAAAGAACGTCTGCACCGTCAACTTGTGCGCCCATCCGTTGGTGTTGAATTACTCCCTTGGTTACCACTCCACCGCCACCGTGGCCGTGGTGATATTTTAGTTTGAAGTTGATTTGAGCAGTTGAACTTGGACGGCTAACAGTAAACACAATCCAACCGGCATACCCACCATTCAAAACATTTGCACCGGTCTTGTAATTCAGCAAAGAAACGAACCGCTCGGTTAGGTCTATTTCGTGGCGCTTGCTTACTGCGGTTTCGTGGTTACCGTACCCCACAAAAATTAAATGGTCGGCATATTTTGCCCACCATTCAACTGCTTCGTTAACAACCAAGTCAAAGTAATTACCCCCTTGATGTTCAGGCCTAATATCATCTTTGCTCGCACGCTTATCGTACTTTCCTTGCATGATACAAAAGAAGTCGCCATTGATTAGGATTTTCGCTCCGAGTGCAATGGCTTTCTCGATGTGATCTTGGAGTAGGTCACGACGGCATTTAGGATGATCGAAGTGCAAATCGGAAAGCAGAAGGAACTGATCGCCGTCTTTGCATCGGATTGATACGATGTTGCGCCCGTACTTGGTTGTTTCCATGGTTATAGTTTTACGTTTTGGAATGCTTCCTCAACAGTCTTATCTGCAAAACCTAATTTATAGGTCATGAAGTGTGTTTCATAAATAAACTTTTCAAGGTCAGGATAACCGCCAGTGTAAGGATATTCGACGATCATCGTGGTGGTTTCCTCATTGGTTTTTCTCACCACTGATATTGTAATTGTTTCCATGGTTAGGATTTAATGATTGAAAGATAATACTTTGCGTCTTTCTTTGGGCTCTCTTCATAACTTTTTAACAAGTTCTTTTTAAACAAGCTTTTAAAGTGAGCGTCTATTTTTGTGGATTTTAGAAACGCTTTGTGCCATGGTCGGTAGGTAGCGTTGCAAAGTGTTTGGTGTAGGAATTGACGTAAACAACGCATTTCAACCTTCATGTTAAGATACTGGTTCATGAAGTAATCGCCTTCGTAACGATGTTCACGGTAGGTATTACAGGCGTGCCGAAGTGAACGCTCGTAATTGTAAAGCCATTCGAACCATTCCAGTTCTTGCCCTATTTCAAAACCATAGGTATTGAATTTTGATTTGTTAAATGGGTGCTTCATGTTTCCGTGATTGTGATTTGGTGTTGGTTTTCGATCAGTTTCTTTTTCAGTTTGTACAACGGTGTGCGCATTCCCTTCACGTCCTCGATTATCGTCTTGCTTAAAGTTTTGTCGTAGTAAACAAAATCCGCTTTGTACGTGAACATTTTTTTGCCCTCTAAGGCGAAAACAAAAGGCACTTGAAGGTGTATGTCCACCACCTCTCCGTTCGTCGCTCTATGCGTCAGAAAAACGTATCTATCGGCTTCCTTCTTGCTATCGAAGGTGATACCGTCCACCTTAGTTTTTTTATTGTTGTATTTTGAGCGTTTAATCATCGTTAAACATTTCACGCATATCGTCGTAATAATCCTGCTCTGCTTCTTTCGCCCACTCATCCGCCATTTCTACCATGTCGGAATGTTCGGCTTCGTTTTGTTCGTAGGGTTCACCGTTACGTCTTACTTCGAGGATTTCCCAATCGTTTGGGTCTTCGGTATCGACGAGCACTTTGAATTCAATGTCGCCTTCTTCTGTTTCGAGCGTTAGCCAATCTGTTAAGTTCATAGTTTTCTTTTTTGAAGAACCAAACTATTGATTTCAGAAAAAATAGATGCAATTTGAATATCTAAATCTTTTTCGTGTTGTGACATTGCAGATTCAATATCTACATTAGAATACATTTTCTTTTTCAATGCAACCAATACATTAACATCATTTAAAAGATTGGTTTTTTTTGCGTCGATTTCTTGAATTGTCATAGCTTGTTTGTTTTTGGTATTACAAAGATAAGGGTAAAATTTAATTGTGCAACTTTTTTTTTAAGAAAGTCCAAAATTATTTTCGTTCTTCTTTCTCATGTATGCTACCAACGACGGAGTCTTTTCGTAACTGGCTACAAAGTGGTCTTTGGAAACGTTATCGAAATACCCTAACTGCGTTCTCAAATCGGTTTCCGTTGCGAACTGATCGAAAAACAATTTGCAGGCATAAGCGCACGCAGTTGCGTTGTTTCTGAACTCATCGCTTTCGTCACGGGTTAAAAACGCATTGAACATTTGCGAAAGTGAAAGTCGTTTGCTCATTTCAAAACACCACTCCCGTTGTTCGTTTGAAAGGTTGTAACCGCAGTATTTGTAGATTGCCTCGTAGGTAGGCGCACCAAAGTCGTAAAACTTTGTCATGTCCTTGTTTTCTTCGTGGTATTGTCGGTAGCTTGAAATGATCCACGCTTTTCGCTGTTCGATTGGGTAGTTACGTGTAAGCGTTGTACCTGAATGCGTAATCTTTTGCTCGGATTTGTTGAAGCGTACAACGTAGTTCGATACCCATTGCACGATTAACCGAATGGAAGGTTTAAACGCTTCGGTGCTTTCCTTACGTCCGTTCCTGAGTGCTTGCTCGAATTGGTCGGTTGTTAGGTTGGTGTATGTTTCCAGGTCTTCCTCTAACGCTTCAACCTGTCGCATAATGTTTTCACCTACGGTTACATTGTTGTTGAAGTAATCGTAAAGTTTGAGCAGTTGTTTGGTTAGGTACTCAGCACGTGCTTGCGGTTGCATTTCTTTGATTTTCATATCGTTTTTTTTAAGGTTGTTTTCCGAATTTTCTCTCGACGACCCACTGAGCGATTTCGTCTGCGGTCATGTTTCGTGAATCGAGCTTTTGTTCTT
>Ga0164293_10003559_pt1 | contig 13283 bp, 18 predicted proteins | sample GEODES118metaG_FD_111487 | JGI IMG/M metagenome (GOLD analysis project Ga0164293, IMG submission 111487) | Eutrophic lake water microbial communities from Lake Mendota, Wisconsin, USA - GEODES118 metaG | ecosystem: Environmental > Aquatic > Freshwater > Lake | place: USA: Lake Mendota... | reverse complement strand
TGGTGGAGGACAAGGAGCCCAAGGTTCACAAGGACCTCAAGGTGCTCAAGGTCCAAAAGGACCACAAGGAGCCCAAGGTAATACAGGAGGTTCACCAGGAGGAGCCCAAGGTGCTCAAGGTGGTGGTGGAGGCCAAGGAGCCCAAGGAGCCCAAGGAGCAAAGGGTGCTCAAGGGGCTAAAGCGGTACCAGGAGCTCAAGGAGCTCAAGGAGTTCAACCGACATATGCTCAAGGTGCACAAGGTGCTCAAGGTATTAACAGAGGGGCTGGACCAACAGGTGCTCAAGGAGGAACAGGACCTGACAACCCTGGACCACAAGGTGCTCAAGGACCAGGAGGAGGTCCAGGACCAACAGGTTCACAAGGAGCAACAGGGTCGCCAGGACCTTCAGATGTTAGATTAAAGAAAAACATTAAAAAAATTGAAAGTCCGTTATCTAAGTTATTAAAATTAAGAGGTGTTTCATTCATTTGGAATTCCAAAAATCCAAACTTAGAGAATACAAAAGATATTGGTTTTGTGGCACAAGAAATTGCTCACGTTATACCTGAATTAGTATTTAAAGAAAATAACGGAAAAGATTTATATAAAGTAAAATATGGTGATATAATAGCACTTTGTTTAGAAGCTGTTAAAGAACATGAAGAAATGATAAATTCTAAAGAAGAACGATTAAGTAAATTAGAATATAAGGCAAAAGAAAAGGGGTTAATCTAAACCCCTTTTTTATTTATAATATTTTCTATTTCTTCTTTGGTGTTGTACAACATTGTTAAGAATCTCGGCCAAATTTCAGGATTAAACTTTTTAATCAATTCAATATAAGTTTTGTAATACGGTTCTTCTTCACCAGTATTTAATAGTTCAATTGCATCAGGGTAATCTAAAGATATATTTGCAAGTAGTTTAGAAACTCTATTATCGTTAACACCTTCATCATTTATTCTACGTATAATATCCAAAGAAAGATTTGATAATTGTTCTCCTTTACCAAAATAATTCAAAATATTATTCAAAGATTTTAATAGATACTTTTTATTTTCTAAGTTTCTTAATCTATTTGCTCTTCTTGAAAACTCATTTACCAAACCTTCAAGGAATTCATTTGTAATTGCCCTGAATTCTATTTTGTGACCCCAATAATCTTTATCAGATTTCTCATTGTATGTAGATTGATATTTCATATTCATTCTATTTGATTGAGATGGGTCTGTGGCGTGCAACATTTCATGATATATGGTTAAGAACAGATTTTTCTTTGAACCATACATTTTCGGATTTAACTGTATTACCAAATCCATAGGGTCTCTTGAACCTTTTGGTCGCGTATCTAACTCACCAAAATGAGGGTATCTTGGGTTGATATAAATTCTAACTAATGCATCTGTTCCATCAGAAGTTTTAAATTGAAGATGGTCAACTTGAGTTTTTTTATCATACTTTACATTTCTATTTGACCATAACTTATCAGTCAACTCCACCAACTTTGTGTAAGTTTCTGGGTCAAACTTGAATCGTTTTTGTTCGGTAAGAACTGAGGATAGTATGTTTATAAATTTAATCATCTGTCTAAATCTGTACTCCAATTAATAGGAATTCTTTTTGGTTTAATTTTTTTCGAATAACTATCAAAAGTATCTACGAAAGGTATCTGAGCTTTTTTGATGTCTTTAATTCTTTTCATCTCATCACCAATACCTGTAGATAAATAGGCTTGAATCTCATCATCCACCACATTTTCACCATAACCCATCCCTGTTATTTTTCTTGAGATAATATCTCGTGTGTTAGGTGAAAGGTTTTCTATGTTAACCATTTGTTTTCTTTTATATATTGGCGACGAAAACCATAAACCATGCGCAACTTCATGGAATATAAGTGAAGTGTCTTCACCATCACTTTGGTCTATCCCAATTAAATAAAAGTTTTCAGAACCAACCTTTTCTCTAATTGTATCAACAACACTAAACATAATAAGGTCGTAGAAGTTAAGGTCGGGGATTTTAGTTATACATGATTCTATTGAGGTACATGGTATATTATAGCCTGCCCAATCCTCATGATAAGAAAAGTAATCTTTTTTAGTTTTTTCTTTATAGAATTTAACATAGTCATACCATTTAAAACCTTTACCTCTGAATGTGTCTGAATCTGATTCATAGAACTCTTGGTATCTCATGAATACTCTGGCTCTTAACTTGTCGTCTTTGATAACAAGTGCAAAGATACCAGGTAACATTTCAAACAACTCAATCTGAGAAAGGACATTCTTAATGTTTTTTGGCGGAGTTTTTGGAGGGGTAAAACCTCTCTGTTCTTTCAATATGGATAATATTTTATTTGTTAATTCCATTAAATAAAATCTTGAAAATACATGTTAATATTTTTGTCAACTAATCTTGAATCAGGGTAGTCAGGAGGATATACACTCAGACAATCTACATATTCATCTAATATAGATATGTATGAACCCCAGTATTCTAATGTGCCCGAATTACCATATCCTTTATTATCGTTCAAATAGTCTAGTATAACGGTATCAAAATTACTTGCTACAGGGATTTTAAATATTTCAACCATCGTGTCTTTCTTATAAGTGTGAGGTCTTGAAGTCCATTCACCTTTACCGTTGAAATATTCATTAATTTTGTCAAAAATATCTTCGTAAACTTCTGATTCGTAGGCTGAATTATATGAGTTACTATGGATTGAATATAATTCTGACTTCAAATCTTCTAAAACATTATCCAATAAATAATCCATGGAATCTTTGTCATCAATAATTCTTTTTACATTTTCTGAGGTAATGATTGCGAATTCAGGATGACCTTGCTCAGAAGCAATCAATTCCAACTCTTCACTCTCAGGCTCAACTTCTCTACCATTTAAAGTATCAACAACATATTCCTGTAATCTTTTATCATTCTCAGGTGTTAACTCTTCTATCACATCTCTGTGAACATCATCTGTGGTGTCCCAATACGGTTCCCAAACGTCACCATCACCAGATAAAACTTGCTCAATGGTATCTCTACTAATATCGTTTCTACCTGAACAAAATAACTTTGATAAACTACCTCTATCCGTTGTTTCTAAAAATATGTTTCCGTTACCATCCATTGTTAAATCACTATTCAACAACCTAACAACATATTCGTAGAATTTTTTTCTATCTTCTTCGTAAAGCCAAATAAGATATTCATTTTGCCAATCTTCTGAGTCAGGAGCTGTGGGGTCCACCAAAGACATATAACCCCTTTTCTTCAAAATACTGAAAAAGGTACCATAGTCGTTAAAATACTTTGTAACGTCTAAATCTCCGTTATTAAAATCATCTACGATTTCTTCGAATGTCATACTAATAAATACAAAAAAAGGGACAAATTTTTGTCCCTTTCACTAATTTTGGAGAAATCTGTTATTTAGAAGATTTGTTTACGTTGTAATACTTCTCAACAGTTTTCTTAATTGCAGCCTTAATACTCTCTGATTGTTGTTGTTTTACTAACTGAGCAGCTTGTTGTTGCTGTTGAGTTTGAGGCTGTGATTGATTGTTATTTTTGCATCCGCATCCCATATTGATATATTTTTGTTTTGTTTATGTCTATAAATAGTTCCTGACTCTAATTATAATATACAAAAGATATTTATTAAATAAAAGACTAATGGATTTTTTAAAATTGATACAAGAAGGTAGGGTTGAGGATTTCAAATCCAAGTATAGTAATAAGTTTTCACCAGAACAACTTAAAAGGATTGTTGATTCAGTTCCTCATAAATATTTGATGTGGGTTGGTAAAACGTTTGATGGAATCAACTTTGAAGAAAACTTTCCAAAATTATATAACTCATTAAACAAGTTCACAAAACTATCAACAAACCTACCAAAAACAGACATCAATCAGTATCAAAATTTAGATGACCTTCTAAATGCTATTTCTGTTTATGAAAATAGAGAAAGAAGAGATGTGAAAAAAGTTGAGGGTGGTAATGTTGTTTATGACGATGGTAAACTATTCGTTGTTAATCCGTTAGATTATAAAGCCTCTTGTTATTACGGTAAAGGCACCAAATGGTGTACCGCTGCTGAGACAGACACACAGTTTAAAAAATACAACGAAGATGGTAAGTTGTTTTATATTATAGACAGAACCAAACCAACAAGTGACCCACTATATAAAGTTGCGTTATTAAGAAAATTTGATGGGGAAAAAAAATACTTTGATGCGAAAGATGAATATGTAAAATCAGGATGGATTTTTGGTACAAAACAATTGAATGATTTGGATAAGACTGTGGACCAATACTTACAAAGTGAGTTTGCGGAGCAGTTAAAGATATTCAACGACATAGAACTTGCAAAAAAAGAAAAAGAAAGATTACGTAAATTGGAAATTAATAGGATATTAAACCAAAGACGTGAAGAAGCACAAGAAAGAAGATTGGACGGAGATTGGGATTTGAGTAATCCTGATATTGATGAGATTGGACTCAAAGCTCAGGCGTTATTAGAATATTTGGTGGATAATGGGGACGCTCAAGTTTTAACTAATGAACAAAAAATCGAGATTCAAAGAATCAAAGACGAGATAGAAAGACTTAATACGGAGTATAATGATAGTGAAGATGTAAGAACTGACCTTTTAACTCAAATAGAAGAGTTAGAAGATGAATTAGATGATTATGATTCTTACATTGATGTTTATAATATTATACCCGCTGGCGGTTTTTACGATACAACTGAATTTGAAGTTATTGATAGTGAGGTTGACAACAACCGATATGCTGTTGGTACAGATAGTGAAATGCAATCAAGTTGTGAGGAGTATATTGAAAACCTTATAGATGATATAGGTTATGAAGGGTTTAACGCTGGTTTTGCTAAAGGTTATTTAGATGAAGATGCAATTGCAAATGAAGCTGAAGACATTTATGAAAATGATGTAAGGGATAATCCTGAGGCATATTTTGATGATAGTCAAAGGATGTTGTCTGATGCTCAAGAAGAAAGAATTAGAATTTTGGAATATACTATTCAGAAGGTAAACAAAACAATAGACCAGTTCGAATCAATGATGGACGGGGAAAATGATGATGCAATCCAAGAAAAAATAGAAGAACTACAGGAAAGATTGGAAGAGTATGATTCTGAGATTGAAGAAATAAAGGACGACCCTGAAGGTGATTTTCCTGATGAATTGATAGATGATAAAGTAAGTGATTTGGTTAGTGATGTAAAAAGTGACCCTGAGTGGTTTTTATCTGAATTTGGTCTTAATTGGGATGATTATGTAAATAAAGAAGAGTTTATTCAAGGAGTTATAGACGCTGACGGTTATGGACATACAATCAATAGTTATGATGGAAGTGCTGATGAGATATATGTAAATGACCAGTTATTTTACGTAATGAGAATTGATTAATATTTTTAAACCATTATAATTTTCACATGGGTAGAAAGAAAAAAATGTCATTCAAATTAAATCCAGAGTGGATGTATAAAGAACCTTTGGATTTTGAATATAACAAATATACATTATTAGATTACTTACAAAAGTGTGATAAGAGCTTTGATAAGTTCGAGTTATATCCAAATTTTGTTGAGTTGTCATTACACTTGGCAAACATTCAATCCATAGTTAAAGAAAATACCCTATTACTTACTGATAAAAAATTTGAATCATTTGATGATGAAATATTGGTTAAAGAACTTATACCAAAAAAACCAAGAAAACTTTCAGAAGATGAGGAGGATGAATTAGACAAAACAATCAAATTTTCAGGACCAAAATTATTTGACGCATTTAACATTGCAAAATCAATTTGGAATATTGCATTTGAATCTATTGATTTGTATCTAAGAAAGAATCGAAAAAATTTAGTGGCGGGAACTGGATATATTTTCTTTTATAGAAAACAAATTGAAAAGTTATATGTTTGGGAGTATGAAATTAAAACAGACAAGAAAGATAAGTCAACTAATAGGACTTATTTAAATTTAATATACGAAGGAGTTGCTGACGAGATACCTTTATCAGAAATTATTGATACATTTTCAAAATGGAATCAAACTGAATACTACAAAGAACTTCCAATCTTTGAGATTAGATGTTCACAAAATTTTCCGTTTGAGGAAACAATGGTCCCAATTATAAAGAGAAAAGTTATGTCTTATATTTTTCAAGTTGTTAATACTGAAAAAATAAATAACTTTGACTCTGACAATTAATTTTACTATAATTCATTCATGGGATTCAATAAACGATGGGTCGACCTTGACCGATGTATTAACGCCTTAAAAGTAGGTAAACTCAGAGAGTATTACGGTAAGAGTGATATGTTAGTTTTCGAGGACGACACTAGCTCATTAATATATGATTTGTACATCCAAGGAAAAACGGATGAAGAAATATTAATTATTATTAACAAACAAAACACGGAGGAAAAAACCAATGAAGTGCATCAAATCAATCAAAGCAACTAAAAACACCGAAGTAGGTGTTTTTATGAGAACCAGCGAAATCGAGGCTGAAAGTAAAGTTAAAACAGGTTATTGGGCATACGCACCAAAGTCTGAGTATAAGTCGTGGAAAAGAGGTACAACTACCGAAGAACCACAATCAACTGAAAAAAAGAAAGATAATCCAAAACAAATGAATGGTGTAGAAACCGCAGAAACATTTGTAAAAACAAGAAAAAAATCTAAATAATGGACAAGAAACTAGTCAAAATGTTAAAGACCTCAGCAGAGGCAGATAAAGCTAAAGCGTTATTAACCTTAGATTTATTAGGAAACAGAGGTGTTGGAATCGGAGACCACTCAACTAAAGATTTCTATAACAACGCTGAAGAAGCATTACACATGTTAATCGATGCTGACGATAGATTAGATGCTATCGAAAAGTATTTTGAGTCTAAATAAACTTTGGAAGATTTTATATTCACAATGATAATAATTGTGGGGATATTCTCCATTGGTTATTACATTGGTAAAAGAGACGCAAGATAAATGAAAAAGTTTTTTAAAAAATTGGAGTTTTGGTTTGACCTATACTTTGTATATTTTTTATACAATGGTAATAAGACACACAAATACTACGAATACATGGAAAAAAAATGGGGTAAAAATGAGTAAAGAAATGGTAAATGGTCCTGCTCATTATGGTGGAGCGGATAACCCATATGAAGTAATTAAAGTGTGCGAGGCTTGGGATTTAGATAAAGACGCATACCTGTTCAACGTTGTCAAATACGTTGCGAGGGCTGGTAAGAAAGACGAAACTAAAGAACTTGAAGACCTTAAGAAGGCTGCGTTCTATTTAGACAGAAAAATTCAAAACCTTCAGAAATGATAATTTGGTTTACAGGACAACCTGGTTCAGGAAAGACAACAATTTGTAAAAGAATTCTTTGGGACAAGCCAGGTGTTTTCCATATTGATGGTGATGACCTAAGAGACCTTTTTGATAACAAAGATTATTCAGAGTTAGGTAGAAGAAAAAATGTTGAATTAGCTCAACAAATTGCCCATTACCTCCACAAAAAAGGTAAAGACGTGGTTGTCTCATTGGTTTCTCCATACAAAGACCAAAGAGATAAGTTCAAAGAAAAGATTGGTCATAATATGTTTGAGGTTTATGTCCATACTTCTGAAATAAGAGGACGAGAAGATTTCTTTGTAAAGGAATATGGACAACCAACTGAAAACTACTTGGATATCGACACAACAAACGAAAGTGTTGAAGAATCCATAAAAAAAGTTTTAGATTACGTAAAAAAATAATTTATGATTGACTTAACTATATTTGAAAAACTTAAAACATCATACCAAGGGGCTTATCCATTTCCTTATGTTGTGATTGATAACTTCCTACCAGAATTTATTATGACCAAATGTCTTGAGGAGTTACAGAATCATAAGGAGTGGAGTAGTAACAAAATGGAATGGGTTGAACCATTCCAAGTAAATAAATTCTTTATCCCTGATGAAAAAGATGATATCGAATATGTTAAATCAAAAGTGCCGATTACATCGCTTATACTTGATTACTTGAACACCCCTGAATTTCTGAAACATTTGGAGAATTTGACAGGTATTAAGAAATTATTTAGAGACCCTTTATTAATGGGTGGAGGTGTTCACAAGATAAATAAGGGTGGGAAATTATCCATTCATATTGATTACAACAATCATCCAATCACGAAACATAGGAGAAAATTAAACTTATTAATTTATCTTAATAAAGATTGGGATAAAAATTGGGGGAGTAATTTAGAACTTTGGGATAAAGAACTGACAAAAAAAGTTATAGAGGTTGAACCAATATTCAACAGAGCTGTTATTTTTACAATAGATGGTGCACCACACGGACATCCACACCCATTGAACTGTCCTGAAAACGTTTCAAGGTATTCTTTGGCGTTGTATTATTTTATTGATGAAGAACCTGAAGAAAAACATTCAGTGATTTTTTATAGAAACGATGAAGTTGGTATTACGGATAATAATAACAGTTATGATAAAATTTTTAAAACAAACTAACTATGAAAATCCATGTTGAAGGAGACCCAAAGCTAAAGAACAATTCAGGTAAACAATATTCAATGTTTATCGGAAGATGGCAACCATGGCACAATGGACACAAATGGTTAATTGACCAAAGATTAAATGAAGGTAAGAATGTTCTTATTTGTATAAGAGATATTGAACCAAATGAAAAGAATCCATTTACTGCGGAGGAGGTTGAGGCAAACATTAAACGTGAGTTGTGGCAACTAATTGGAAATGAAAGAGTTAAGGTTATGATTATACCTGACATCGAATCTGTCAACTTTGGTAGGGGAGTTGGTTATGATATAATTGAACACATACCACCACAAGAAGTTTCAGATATATCTGCAACAAAGATTAGAGAACAATTAAAAGAAGAAGGTAAATTATGATTGAAATAAATAAGATAATTAATGGAGATTGTATTGAGGAAATGGGTAAAATGCCAGAGTCATCAATTGACCTTTTGGTTACATCACCACCTTATAACGTTGGAATTGACTATGATACTCACGATGACAATCAGTCCATGGAAGATTATTGGCAATTTACTGAGGATTGGTTGACTCAATCATTTAGAATACTGAAGGATGACGGTAGAATTGCTATTAACATTCCTTATGAAGTTAATGTACAAGACAGAGGAGGAAGAGTATTATTCATGTCTGAATTTTGGACGATAATGAAAAAGGTTGGATTTAAGTTTTATGGACTTGTTGACCTTGATGAGAACTCTCCACACAGAAGTAAAACCACCGCTTGGGGTTCTTGGATGTCACCGTCATCACCATATATCTATAATCCAAAAGAGTGTGTTATCCTTGCTTACAAGAAAGATAGAATCAAAAAAGTTAAGGGAGAACCTCAATGGGTTGCAGAAGTTGTTGATGTTGAACAAGAAGACGGAACCATAAAAAAGAAGAATGTTTATCAAGATGAAGACAAGAAAGAGTTTATGAGTTTAGTGTACGGACAATGGGAATACTTTGCAGATACTAAACAACAAACCAAAGCCACATTCTCAATGGACATTCCAATGAAAGCTATAAAAATTCTTACATACAAAAATGATATTGTTTTGGACCCATTCTGTGGTTCAGGAACAAGTATGGTTGCGGCTGTTGTTGGTGACCGAAGATGGGTTGGAATTGAATTAAGTCCAAACTATTGTGATGTTGCAAGAAAACGAGTTCAACACTTTGTTGACCTTAAAAAACAAGGAGTTTTAAACTTCGGTGAATAATATAATAATACATAAACATAAAAAGGTCCAAAAGACCTTTTTTTTGTTTCTATGAATATTTATTAAGAAAAACATTAATGGCTGAAATAATAATAACCGAACGTCAACTACAATTAATCAAAGAAAAAACCCTTTCAGAGTACACAGATGAAAATGGTGAGTTGATTAATGAGGCGGCTTGGTATAATACTGTAATGGACATATTAGGTATTATTGACCCAACACCTGTTGTTGATATCATCAACGCCACATCATACTTCATTCAAGGAGACACACTTTTTGGTATTCTAACAATAGTTGGGGCAATACCATACGCTGGTGATTTTGTTGCCAAACCTGTTTTAGGTGCCCTTAAAATTGGTGGACCATCTGTTAAAGCTTTGGAATCGGCAATAAAAATGTCCAAGGGAGCTGCGGTAGGTAGTAAAGAATACAAAGCGGCTCAAGAGACAATTGAAAGATTGGCTAAAGAACCTGGTGTTATTGGAAGTTTCTTACAAAAAATGGGTGGAGGTTTTGGTGACAAGGTTATTAAAACAATTGACGAAATTCCTGCAGGACCATTCAAAGGAATGAAAGATACAATAAAAAGTTATTTCCAATTGTTAGGTAATGCTGGTAAAAAAAGTGTTATGTTCCAAAAAAGAGCTGGGGTTCTTGCAAAAAACTTCCAAAAAGGAACTGCCGCTGTCAAAGATGTTGAACTTCTAAAAAATTATCTTAAAACTCAAAAAGTATTTAATCCCGCCACTCTTACTAAACCAGGATTCTTTACAAATGTATTTTTTGGGGGGATTCCAAGATTATTTAGAAGCCCATCCCAAAGAAGATTAAGAATTTTAATGCAATCTACAAAATGGTGGTTAGGATTCCTTGATTACATTGGATTAGGTAACTGGGTAGGTGCTGAAGAATTAGCTAAAAAAATGGGAGAAGAAAATTTTAATAATAAAGTTGAAGAATATAATCAAACACCCGAGGCTAAACAAAACTTTGAGGACCAATTTGGAACTGAAAACATGCAAGGTCAAACAAATAATCAACAAAGTACCACTTCATCAACAACAACATCATCACCTGACATAGACCCATTTGCTAAGTGGTTAAGAAATTTATTGATGGGACAAGTAAATCCAGTTCCTGGAATGTAAAATATTAAGAAATGAAAGAAGAATTAATAAAAAAATTAGTACAAATACAATTACAATGGAAGTTTTTACATTGGCAAACTTTTGGTGATGCCAAACATAGATTGTATGGTGAAATTTATGATGGTTTAGGTGATTTAATTGATGAGTTTACAGAAACTATGATGGGAAAATATGGTAGACCCGAGTTTGACCCTGAATTTGCTTTAATGTTTCAAGACATTAAATCATTGAGTATTCAAAACTTCATGGATGGAATTACTGAATTTTTGGTGAGTTTCTCAGACCAATTGGATTCAAGATATGATACCGACCTATTAAATATAAGAGACGAAATGTTAGGTTTAATTAATAAATCTAAATTCTTGTTAACATTAAAATACTAATCATGGCAAAAAAAATTATAAGATTAACCGAAGCTGATTTAACCAAATTAGTTAAAAGAGTTATAAAGGAGCAAAATCAAATGAGTGGCGAAGAAGTATTTGAAATCCAAAACGCCTTAAATGATTATTTCAAAATGAAAGGAATCAAACTTAGAATTCCTACAGATGCAAAGTGGGGACCAGCCACAGTAAACGCTTTGAAAGAATTCCAAAAAAGAGAAGGTATTGACCCCGACGGTATTGCAGGACCTAATACATATAAAGCACTTCACAAATTAGGATTAAACCAAGATATTATTGATAAGGCAATTGCTTGGATTGGTAAACTGTTTGGATAATCTGTGAGAAAAATAATTAACGAAAGCGGATTAAGAGATATTTCAGCCTTAAGTAAAAGATACCCTAAGGCTGAAATATATTTTCACCAAGACTTAGATGGTGTTACAACTGCGATTGCAATGAAGAAATACCTTGAGGACAATGGTATTGATGTTGTCGGTGCACACGTAATTCAATATGGGGACAAAGAATTTTCAGTTAAGAAAAACGATGCTCAAGGAGATACAATGCCAGTTCTTGTTGATTTTGCTCACGGTAAACCAATGTTTGTTATTCATACAGACCATCACGATAGACAAGCTGGAGCTGAGGATACAAAATCAACATCATTTAGACCTTCTCGTTCAAATGTTGAAACCATATCTCAAGTTGTTTCGCCAAAAGACTTATTTCCCTCATCAGACATTTTACTGATTAGCACTGTCGATTCAGCAGATTTTGCCAAATACAATATCACACCTACTGAGGTTGTGAACTATCTTTATAGGGTTGATAAAGAAAAACCACTACAAAAGAATAAGATGTTGCTTGGATTGGTAATAAATAAATTATTATTAGCTTTCAAAAACAAACCAGGATTTTTAGAAGGATTAGTTATGGATTCAGAGCCATCACTTTTATCCATCTTGAATAATATTAAATCTTGGATGAAAAACACAAACGCGGCATCACCAGAAGAACTACAAAAAAATGCAGAAGAATACGCAAAACAAATGAAGGACTATCCGACCGTCTCGGACAACATTATATTCCAGTACGGTGGAGGTAGCATGTTTAAGCCTGGGTCTTATGACAGGTATACCCCATTCAGAAATAATCCTGAAGCAGACTTTCTTATTATGGCATGGCCGATGGGTCTCGTTCAAGCGTCTTGTAACCCTTTTAAGAAAGAAAGAGAACTTAAAGGTGTTAATCTCGGGGAAATAGCTCAAGAAGTTTTATCCAAGTGGGAAGACCAATTAAAAACAAAAACAATTCCACTCTCAACTATTAAATGGGTTAGCGAGACAAGTGTTGGACCTGAGAGTATTGGTTTTACATTTAAAGATTTTGATGCTCTTTATGGTGGAAAAATTATGTTCATGGAAAATGGAGAACAAATTTTAAATCACATTAAAGATATGATGGAAACACCATTTAAAGATTTAAGTGAGGAACACAGACAAATGTTAGATAAGATTGGTATCAATGCTTGGGACTTAATTCAGTCAAACTCAGGGGGACACAAATGTATTACTAACATATCAGGACTTAATTACTTAGGAAGAAGTACGAGACCGCCTCAAGGTCAATACAGATACAATCCTGATAAAGATGATTCACCATCTGTTAAGTTTACCAAAATGATTGCAACACAATTCCAAAAAGTTTTGAAAGAAAAAATCGAACAATCAAAACAATCTGTTGAAACAACTAAATAAGTTTTTTATATTTGTGTATGGCAAAGAAAATATACACAAAAACAGGAGACCAAGGTCTAACTTCATTATTGGGGGGTACTAAAGTACCAAAGAACGATTGGAGAATTGAGGCATATGGTACGGTAGATGAATTGAATTCATTTATTGGTCTTTTAGGGGACAAATTACAAAGTAACAACTCTTCATTTTCATTC
>Ga0164293_10003555_pt1 | contig 13287 bp, 4 predicted proteins | sample GEODES118metaG_FD_111487 | JGI IMG/M metagenome (GOLD analysis project Ga0164293, IMG submission 111487) | Eutrophic lake water microbial communities from Lake Mendota, Wisconsin, USA - GEODES118 metaG | ecosystem: Environmental > Aquatic > Freshwater > Lake | place: USA: Lake Mendota, Wisconsin... | reverse complement strand
TACAAAACCGAGGACGTGGTCGCCAGGGTGAAAGACATCACCAACGGGCAGGGCGTGGATGCGGTGATTGACATGGATTTCTCCACCACCGCGGGTTGGTTGGCCCATGGTTTGGTGAAACACCATGGCCAAGTGATTTGCTATGGCTCCAACCCACCGCCCGACATCAGCCTCAGTTTCAGGCCCTTGCTGTTTGCCTCCATCGGCTTGAAATTCTTCTTGGTCTACGACCTCACCCCGGCAGACCGTCAAGCGTGTTTGGCGCAGTTGACATCGATGTTGAGCCAGGGTGTTTTGCAGCACTGCATTGGCGCGGTGTTTCCTTTGCAAGACATCGTGCAAGCGCACGAAACCGTGGAAGCTGGGCAGACCATCGGCAACGTGGTGCTCGACATCGGACATTGAGCCTCGGGCAGTGGTTCAGATGAAAAAAACGATTGCCATTTTTCTAGAACATCCCACTTGCTCAGCCGATTCGGTCAATGGTGTCATCGCTGCTTTTTCGGGCCTGGCCAGGATCAAAATATTCACCAAGCACAAGGTTGAACCTGGCTTTTTCAATGATGTGGATTTGGTGGTCTTTCCGGGGGGTGATGGCGAGGCCACAGCATTTCGCACGGTGCTGAAAAACAACTTGAGCCAAGTTCGGTCGTTCATGCAGCGCGGCGGCAAGTACTTGGGCATCTGCATGGGCGCTTACTGGGCTGACGCTTACTATTTCAATTTGCTGCAAAACACCCGCTGTGTGCAGTACATCAAACGCCCCAAGGCTGATATCCGATCTTCGTACGGCACGGTGGCGCCCGTGACCTGGTTGGGCCGCCAAGAGAAGATGTACTTCTACGATGGCCCCACCTTTTTAGGCGGCAGTTTTCAAACCGTGGCCACCTATGCCAACGGCGATCCGATGGCCATCGTGCAAGGCCATGTAGGGCTCATCGGTTGTCATTTGGAAAGTCAAGAACATTGGTATGGCCGTAAATACATGCAGCCGCATTGGCATGACAACCAACACCACCCGGTGCTGTGGCAGTTTGTCGCCAACCACTTGCTGCATTCAAACCAACTGCAGCTGTTTTAGGATTTACCTCGCAAGGCGTTGATTTGAGCCGGCGACAAAATCGGCATCATGTAGTTGATTTGCGCCTTGGTCATGTTGGCCAATTGCTCGGGCGTCAAGGCATTGATTTGTTTGTTGCTCAGGCCGGACAATGTTTGCAAGTCCAACTTGGACAAGACCTGCGGGTTGATGGCACGGATTTGTGACTCTGGATTCAGCAAGCGAATCACCTGTTTGAGTTGCGGCACCTCCATGGCAGCAACTTGTGCTGCGGGCAGCGACTGGACTTGCACATCACTCCACTGACTCATGGTTTTCGGGGTAACACCTTGAATGGCTTGCTGAGCCAAGCTGGGCTTGTTGTTGGGCATCACGGGCGTGGCCACCGGCGCCAAGGTCAAATTGGCCGCTGTTGTTGGCAAGACCAGGTCCTTCACGGTGTCTGATGGTGTCAGGCTGTTGGGCGTCACACTCAAATTCAGGACCGTTGGGGCAGGGGCGCTGGCGTTGGTGATCGGCACCAAGCCAGCGGAGTTGGCGTACTCGGGTTGCACACTGGTCGTGGTCGAACCTTGAACCATGTAGTTGGGCGCGTCAACACCTTCCAAACGCAGTCCGCTGATTTGCACGGTTTTGTTGTTGCCAATTTGCTTGTCGGTCAGCGTGCCTTTGGCTTGGCGGGCATCCAGGCTGACGTTGTCACCGCTGTGGTACTTGTTGTCGTTGGCGCTTACCGCGCCAGCGTTGATTCGCGCTGAGTCAACATTGATGCCGATATCGCTGCTGTTGTTGTAGGTTTTCACGTCCGCTGTGATGCCGGTGGCGGCAATCAATTTGGGCGTGATGATCGCGCGGGCCGTGATCGGGTTGACCCTGTAGTTACCGGCGGCACTGCCGCTCAGAGACACACCATTGATCGTGACGGTTTTGTCCTCGCCGCTGTTTTTGTTGTCAAACAAGCCCGTGGCACTGGTGACGTTGAGCGCCACCTGGTCACCGGTGTAGTAGCGGTTGTCGGTGCTGCTGACGGCATTGGCTTGAATTTGCGCGGCCGCGGTGTTCACCGTGGCATTGGTGGTCTGGTCGTAGGTTTTGGTTTGGGCCGTGATGCCCATCACTGAGATGGGTTTGGGCGTGATGGTGGCTGAGGCGGAGGCACTGCTGCTGCTTGCTTGGTAATCACCCAGCACGCTGCCGTTGTTGCTGGTCAGGGCCGTCAGGTTCACACCGCTGACCGTCACGGCATTGGCCGCGCCCACATCTTTGCTGTTGTAGGAAGCACCGCTGTGGGTGATCGTGGCGGGCTGGTCACCAGCGACCAAGCCTGAGAAGCTGAGTTGCGGCGTGAATCCCTCGGGGGCGGCGGTGGTGTTGTCGTATACCTTGGTCACACCCGTGTTGTTGAGGACGGGCGTGATGGACTTCGGGTTGATCGAACTGTTGGTATTGGCGATATACGTGGTGTTGTAGTTGCTGCCCATGTCCGCGTTCAGGCTGTCTTTGATGACGGCCTGTCCGACCGTCACCGTTTTGTTGTTGCCCGCTCTTGGGGTGTCAAACAACAAACTGCTGCCCGTCAAACTGTCATTGGCCGCCAAGGCACCACTGCTGACAACAGGCACGCTGTTGCTGATGTTGGCGCTGCTGGTCAGCGCTGTGGTGGTGCCGTCATAGGTTTTGTTGACTTGGGGGGCTGTCAACGTCAGGTCGCGGCGGGCGATGCTGGCTGCCACGGCTTGGCCAGCAGCCAAGTTGTAGTTGCTAGCCAAACCACCGTTGTTGCCGTTGCTGAGCGTGGTGGTGTTGACCGTCACCAGATTGGCTTCGTTGACATTTTTGCTGTTGAAACTGGCCGTGCCACTGGCGGTAACGGTTTCTGTGCCGATCAATCCCGCGCTGTTGATAGACAGGCTGGCGTTGGCCGTGGTGGTGCCGTCATAGGTTTTGCTGGGGGCAGTCACCGTGGCCGTCAAGGTCTTGGGCGTGATGCTGGCCGCCACGGTTTTGCTGGTGGCATCAATCGCATAGTCGCTCACCACGCTGCTGTTGTTGCCGGTCACATTGCTCAAGGCCAAACCATTCACCGTGATTTGATTCGCGGTGCTCACATCCTTGCTGTTGTAGGCCGAACCCGTGTTGCTGAGGGTGGCTGAGGTATCGCCACTGACCAAGCCCGACCAGGTGTAGGCCGGTGCAAAGCCGGTGGGCGCAGCGGTGCTGCCGTCATACACCTTGGACACACCGCTGTTGCTGATGGTGGCCGTCAAGGTTTTGGGCGTGATGGTGGCCGCCACGGTTTTGCTGTTGGCGTCCATCGCATAGTCGCTGATCAAGCTGCCGGTGGTGGCACTGCCGGTGATGCTGCCGGTCAAGGCCAGACCATTCACCGTGATTTGGTTGGCACTGTTGACCCGGGCACTGTTGTAGTTGGCCGCGCTGTGGCTGGTGGTGGCCGCGGTGTCGCCGGTGATGAAACCCAACCAAGTGAAGCTGGGCACAAAGCCGGTGGGTGCTGTGGTGCTGCCGTCATACACCTTGGTGACCCCGGAGTTGTTCATGCTGGCGGTCAGTGTTTTCGGCGTGATGCTGGCGGCCACGCCCTTGCTGGTCGCGTCCAGCACATAGTCGCTGGTCAAGCTGCCCGCGCTGCCGGTGATGCCGGTGATGGCCAAGCCATTCACCGTGAGTCGATTGGCGGTGCTGACATTGCTGCTGTTGTAACTCGAGGAGGTGTTGCTCAGGGTGGCCGCGTTGTCGCCGGTGACCAAGCCCGACCAGGTGTAGGTGGGCGCAAAACCGCTGGGGGCCGTTGTGCTGCCGTCATACACCTTGGTCACATTGGTGTTGCTGATGGTCGGCGTGATGGTCTTGGGTGTGATGCTGGAGGCTGCAGTTTGGCCCGCTGCCAAGCTGTAGTTGGTGGCCAAGCCGCCATTGTTGCCATTGGCCAAACTGGTGGTGTTGACCGTCACCAGGTTGGCGGTGCTGACGTTTTGGCTGTTGTAACTGGCTGTCCCTGTGGCGGTCACGGTTTCGGTGCCCACCAGGCCATTGGTGATGCTCAGCATGGGGGTGGCCGCGTTGGTGCCGTCATAGGTTTTGCTCGCGGCGGTTGCCGTGGCCGTGAGGGCTTTGGCCGTGATGGTGGCGGCCACGGGTTTGGCCGTGGCGTCCAGCGCATAGTCGGACAAGGCGCTGCTGTTGCTGCCGGTGATGCTGCCGGTCAGGGCCAAGCCATTGACGGTCACCGTTGTGGCCGCGACCACGTTTTTGCTGTTGTAGCTCGAGCCCGTGTTGGTCAAGGCAGCGGCGGTGTCACCGCTGATGAAGCCCGACCAGGTGTAAGTGGGTGTGAAGCCCGAAGGCGCATCGGTGCTGCCGTCATACACCTTGGTGACGCCAGCGTTGCTGACCGCAGGGGTCAAGGTCTTGGGCGTGATGGTGGCCGCCACGGTTTTGCTGTTCGTGTCCAGCGCATAGTCGCCGGCCAAACTGCTGTTGCTGCCGACGATGCTGGAGAGCGTCATGCCACTCACCGTGATTTGATTGGCCAAGGCCACCCGTGGGCTGTTGTAGGCCATCCCGCCGTTGGCAACCGCAGCACCGGTGTCGCCTGCCACCAAGCCCGACCAGGTGTAGGTGGGTGCAAAGCCTGTGGGCGCAGAGTTAGCGCCGTCATAGACCTTGCTGACACCCGTGTTGCTGATGTTGGCGATGATGGTTTTCGGCGTGATGCTGGCCGCCACGGTTTTGCTGTTGGCGTTCAGCACATAGTCCGTCGCCAAGCTGCTGTTGCTGCCGGTGATGCCGGTGATGGCCAAGCCATTCACGGTGAGTTGGTTGGCCGTGCTGACGTTCTTGCTGTTGTAGCTTGAGGACGTGCTGCTGAGCGTGGCGGCGCTATCACCTGCGACCAAGCCGGACCAGGTGTAGGTGGGGGCGAAGCCTGTGGGTGCGGCGGTGGTGGCGTCATACACCTTGGTCACACCGGTGTTCGAGAGGGTCGGGGTCAAGGTGGCCGCAGTGATGTTGGCCGCGACGGTTTTGCTGGTGCTGTCCAACTGGTAGTCGGTGGCCGCGCTGCTGTTGCTGCCGGTGACCGCGGTGATCGCCAAGCCACTGACCGTGACTTGGTTCGCCGTGCTGACGTTTTTGGTGTTGTAAGCCGAGGAGGTGTTGCTCAAGGTGGCGGCAGTGTCGCCGCTGATGAAACCCGACCAGCTGTAGCTGGGCGTGAAGCCGCTGGGGGCTGCGGTGGTGGCGTCGTAGACCTTGGTGACACCGGTGTTGGTGAGGGTGGTTGTCAGCGTTTTTGGTGTGATGACACTGGCGTTGTTGGCGTTGTAGGTGATGGTGTAGTTGCTGTTCATCACTTCACCCGCGCCGCTGTTGTCGCGGATCACCAGGTTCGAGGCATTGACCACTTTGCTGGTGCCTGCGCGGGCGCTGGCATAGGCCAAGTCGCTGGCGGTGATGGCGTCCGAGGTGCCCAAACTGCTGCCGGTCGCTGTGGTGGGCAACAAGGGGTTGATGGTGGCGATCGACGGCGTGATGGTGGTGCTGCCGTCGTAGATTTTGGTGACCGTGGGTGCATCCACGGCGATGGCGCGTGCGGTGATGCTGGCGGCCACGGTTTGGCCCGCGGCCAAGCTGTAGTTGCTGGCGATGCCATCGTTCGTGCCATTGGCCAAGCTGGTGGTGTTCACCGTCACCAGGTTGGCGGTGGCCACGTTTTTCGTGTTGAACGTGGCCGTGCCAGTGGCCGTCACGGTTTCACTGCCCACGAACCCAGCCGGATCGATGGTCAAAGTGGGTGTGGCGGTGGTGGTGCCGTCGTAGGTTTTGTTCGGCGCGGCCACGGTCGCGGTCAAGGTCTTGGCCGTGATGTAGGCGGCCACGGTTTGACCCGCCGCCAAGCTGTAGTTGGTGGCCAAGCCGCCGTTGCTGCCATCGGCCAAGCTGGTGGTGTTGACCGTGACCGTGTTGGCGTTGGCCACATTTTTGGAATTGAAGGTGGCGATGCCGGTGGCGGCCACGGTTTCAGCGCCCACCAAGCCGCTGGTGATGCTCAGTGTTGGCGTGGCGGTGGTGTTGCCGTCATAGGTTTTGTTGGGGGCGCTCAGGCTGGCGGTCAAGGCCTTGGGCGTGATGTTGGCGGTGGTCGTGGTGGTGGTGTTGACCAAGCTGTAGTTGCTGGCATCCGTGCCCGAAACAGCGATGCCACCCACGGTCACGGTTTTGCCGTTGGCTGCGTTTTTGTCACTGAACAAACCGGTGGTGCCGGTGATGGTCAACAGGTCGGTCAGGTACTGGTCGCTGCTGAGCACATAGGTGGCGGTGGCGGTGCCGTCATAGGCCTTGTTGTTGGCCGCCGCAGTGACCGACAAACTCTTGGCCGTGATGTTGGCCGTGGTGGTGAAGCCGCTGGCCAGGCTGTAGTTGCTGGCCACGCCACCGTTGGTGCCGTTGGCCAAGACCACGCTGTTGACGGTGACGGTTTTGCCCGTGCCCACATTTTTGGTGTTGAAGGTGGACGTGCCTGTGGCGGTGACGGTCTCGGTGCCCACCAAACCGGTGAAGCCGCCGATCGTGGCGGTGGCCGCCGTGGTTTGGTCATAGACCTTGCTGCTGGCACTCAAGGTGGCCGTCAGCACTTTCGGTGTGACCGTGCCGGTGGTGCTGGTTTGGTCCACCACGTTGTAGTTGGCCAAGTCGGTGCCGGTGTACACATTGGTCAAGCTGATCGGCTTGTTGGTGCCGACATCCTTGCTGTCGCTGAACACACCGCTGCTGGTGCTCAGGCTCAGGCTGTCGCCAGACACTTTGTTGCTGTACACAATGGCCGAGGTGACTGGGGTGGCGGTGGTGGTGCCGTCGTAGGCACGGCTGGGCCCGGTGATGCCACTGATGGTCAGGGTGCGCTGGGTGATGTCAGCGGTGGTGCTGCCGGTGGTGGTGCTCAGGCTGTAGTTGCCGCTGTCCGTGCCCGACAACGCGGCGCCCGACACCGTGACGGTTTTGCCGGTGCCCACGTTTTTATCGCTGAACACGGCGGTGCGGCCGATGGTCAACACATCGCCAGCGATGCGGTCATCGGTCACGGTGACGGTGGCGATGGTGGTGCTGTCATACACCTTGTTCACACCGGCATAGCTCAGGCTCAGGGCTTTGGCGGTGATGTTGCCGGTGGAGGTGGCAGTGGTGCTGCTCAGGCTGTAGTTGGCCGCGTCCGTGCCGGTCAGGCTCAAACCCGTGGCTGTGATGGTTTTGCCGGTGCCCACATTTTTGTTGGCAAAGTAGGCGCTGCTGGGCACGGCGGTCACCAGATCATTGTCAAACTTGTTGGTGCTCAGCTGCAAGGTGGCGGCCGCCGTGCCGTCGTAAATCTTGTTGTTCGCATCGGTCACCAAGGCGGTCACGGTCAAGGCTTTGGGCGTCACAGTCAGGGTGCCGTTGCTGCTGCTGGTGCCGTAGCCCAACAGGCTGACAGCGGACGGTGTGATGGCGTAGCTGCCCGCTTTCGTGTAGCCCTGGGTGGACAAGCTGTTGCCGGTCAAACTTTCGCTCAGGCCTTGCAGCGCACCACTGGCGGTGTCGGCATTCACCAGGCCGGACACCGTGGGGGTGAGGGCGCTGAAGCTGTTGCCGTAAACGATGCTGCGACTGCTCGAGCTGATGGTAAGTAGCGGGTTTTGGCGGTAAATCAGGTTCAAGCCGGTGCCCAAGGCTTGGCTGTAATTCGTGGTCGTGGCATTGCTGTTGTAGCGGAAGCGGCCACTGCCCGAACCCACATAGGTGCTCAAGGCCAGGCCACTGCCCGCCACCGAACCGCTGTAGAGCTTGCCAGTGCCGCCACTTCCCATGGTGATGGTTTTGCCGGTGCCCAAAATGATGTTGAAGCCATAGGGGTTGACGCTGCTGGTGGCGCCCGTGTAGGCCCCCACAGCCAAGTCGGCACCCGCGTTCAACACCAAGGCCGTGGCATTCGTGCTGCTGGTGGCGATGTTTTGATTGACAAACAAATTGCCGTTGTTCACCGCGATGTTCACATCACCGACGGCGGTGACGCCGTTCAAGCCCGCCACAGTGCCGATGTACAAACCGGTGCCATAGGGGTCGGACAAATTGGCCCCGGTGGTGCTGACCAGCCCCAGGGTGTTCACATTGGCCGCCAGTGTGCCAATGCGGTTGCTGGTGTGGTTCAAAGCCACGGCAGAGCCGGTGCCCACCAATTTCAGGTTGTTCACGTCCATTGCCGCCGATTGCGTCACCGTGCCAGCGCCGGGCACGCTCACGTTCAAGGTGTCCACCGTCACGGCGGCATTCAGGGCCACCCCGCCGGTGCCACCGGCGTTCAGGTTCAGGTTCGAGCCACTGCCGCTGATGTTCACCGCGCTGCCGATGATGATGTTGTTGTCGGCATTCAAAGTCAGGTTGGCCGAACCGGTGCTGGTGCTGCGCGTGATGGGCGCACTGACCGTGATGTTGCCCGCTTCGGTGCCGATGCCGGTGGTGCTGACCACCACATTGGTGCCCGCTTCGAGCAAGCTGTTGATGGCGGTGTTGGCAATCGTCGAGCTGCTGCCGCTGGCCGTCCAGGTGCCGCTGCTCTCGTTGTTGTTGACACTGGCCGAGGTGATTTCGACGTTCCAGGGGTCAAACAACCAAGTGCCTGCTTGGCCTGCGGGTGCACTGGCGTCGCCTTGCACGCCGTTGGTGTTCAGCTGGTGGCCCGAGGTTTCAATGCGGCCGCCGTCGCCGCCCAAGGCGCCGCCGCGCGCCAGCAACTGGCCTTGCACCTGAGTGCTGCCTAGGGTGTTGCGCGTGTTGGACCAGACCACCACGGTGCCGCCGTGGCCCTTGCTCAGGGCGGAGGCATTCAGCACAGCACCCGGTTTCACGATCACTTCATTGGCTTGGCGAATCAGCGGGTTCTGGCCTTGCCAGTCACCGCCAATCAGGACCTTGCCGCCACCGGCTTGGCCGCTGGCATCGACCCGCGCTTGGCTGCCGATGGTCACTTTGTCACCGGTGACCACCACCTCGCCACCTTGGGTGCCCGCCGCTGCACCGGCAGCGCTGATCTGGCCACTCATATCGACCAAACCCTGCGAGCCGCCATCCAAAAACACCCGGCCTTCGCGGTTCACCAAAGACAAGGCCTCAATCGTGCCGCTTTGTTGAATCACGCTGCCCAAGATGGCATTCGCGCTGCGAGCCGACAAAATCACCAAGCCGCCATCGGCCCGAATCACTTGCTTGTTGACCACCAGCGCATCCATCACGGACTGCTCGACCAACACCGACACCAACTTGCTGTCGGCGAATTGCAAAACCGTTTTCGCCCCCGCAGCCAAAGCCACGGTGCCTTCGCGTGCCAACAGCACACCTTCATTGCGCACCTCGGGGGCCAGCAAAGCAATGTAGCCGCCCAAAGCTGCGGTGATCTGCCCTTGGTTCACCACCGCGCCTTGGTGGCCGTTGACGGCCAGCGCGGCGCCAAATTCATTGAAATCCTCGTTGGAAATCGCTTGCGTGGTGGCCACCAAACCGGCCACGTTCACCTGGGCTGTGGGGCCAAACAAGACCCCGGCTGGGTTGCTGATGAACACCTGACCATTGGCGCTCAAGCGGCCCAAGATTTGGCTGGGGTTGGTGTCGAGCACCCGGTTCAACACCACAGCGTTGGCATTGGGTTGGTTGAATTGCACCGAGGCTTGGCTGCCAATGTTGAAACTGTTCCAGTCCAGCACCGCGCGGTTGCTGGTTTGCCCAATTGACAAAGCATTCGGCGCGGTTTGCGTCACCGTGGCTTGTCCTGACACCAGGTTGGCACCCTGCGGCAAGGCGCTGCTGGCCACGTGAGGTGTTTGTGCATGCAATTGCAGCCCCAACAAGGCCAAGCACGAAACCAAGGTGGTGTGGCGGTGGACTTGTTTCATGTCAGAACGCATGGTTGAGGTTGAACAAATAGCGGTCCAGGACCAAGCTGCCATCTTGGTCCAAACCACTGCTGTTGGCATTGGGGTTGTGACCGATGCGCCGTGCCCAGGTGAGTTTGAAATCGGTTTGGCCCAAACCCGAGTTCACACTGCTGCCCATCCACAAACCCGCGCCTTGCAACTGGTAGTGGTTCAAAGCGCTGGTGTAGGCGCTGTCTTTGTTGATGGTGACATCCCCCCAATCGTAAAACCCGGCCAGTGTCAACTGGTTGTTGCCCACAGGCAGTTGGTGTTGGTACTCCAAGTTCAACAAGTTGCCCAAACTGCCCCCCGCCTCATTGGCCGGGTAGGCGCGCACGCCTTGGGCACCACCCAAGTAAAGTTTTTCGGCACCGTCCAAATTCTTGTTCGCCCATTGGGTTTGGAATTGCCCCAGCACGGCTTGACGGTCATTGATGGCATAGCGCTGCAAGTGGCTCAAACGCCAGCGCTGGAAATGGCCAGCGGTTTTCGCGGTGAGCGCATCACCCTGCATATGTTCTGTAGTGGATTTGCTCAAATCCAGATAGCCTAGCACCCAGGCGGCGTTGCTGCGGTATTGCCAAGGTGACAAGGGGTCTTGCCCGGCAGCTTCCAGCGACAAGGTCAGGGCTTGTCCGCTGTACTTGGAGATGGTTTGACCGACCACATCGTTGCGGTACTGCTTCCAGTCCCCAGCGATGTTGAGATTGATTTGCTGGTTTTCGTTTCTTTCCACGGGGATGTTCAAGGCCATGCCCAGCGTCGTCGAAGGACCTTCTGCTTGCAAAGACTTGAAGTCGGGCGTGATCAGTCTGTAATGCATGGCCGAACCATAGGTGGCCAAGCGCCAACCGTTGTCTCCCACGGGCAAGCTGTAGAGCAGCTTGCCGTATTTCACGCCTTCGCTGTTGAGCAGGTTCGCCGTGATGTTGTCGCCCCGGTTGCCGGGATTGTTCAGCTTGAAGATCAGCGATTGCCGAGAAGCACCCACCGCCCGTGAGCCATGGTTGTCCAAGTCCACTTGCACTTCTTTTTCTTTGCTGCGCATCACCTGCACCAGCGCCACGGATTCACCGGCGTTGGCGCCGGGCTGCAAACTGATTTGGGTTTTCACGCCCGGCAGTTCACCGGCCAGCAAGGAGGCGGTTTCCAAGGCCTTCAGGTTGATGGTTTGGCCCACGGGTTGTTGCCGCTCGATCAAACGCACCAAGTGGTCGGAGGCTTTCATGGCACCACCCGGGTCGTCCATCACCGCACCGCCAAATTTGGCTTCCGTGATGTTGACCCGCAGCACGCCTGCACTCAATTCTTGTTGCGGCAAATCAGCCCGCGCAAGGATGCCGCGTTGGCGGTAATAGCGGGTCACGTCCTCGGCGATTTTTTCAAACTCGGCCATGTTGGATTTCATGCCCAACTGGCCCGCCAAGGCCTGGCCCAATTCGGTGCTGCTGATGGCTTGGTTGCCGACAAACAAAAAGCCCACCAATTCAATGCCCACCTCGGCCTGATTCGCCATGCGCGGCACCTCGGCCGGCTTGGTCGCTTCGGGTGGTTTGGCTGCTTCAACAGGTTTGGCTGCTTCAACAGGTTTGGCTGCTTCAACAGGTTTGGCGGCTTCAGGTGGTTTGGCCGTTTCAGCCGGTTTCGGGGCGACGCTGTCGCGGTCGGCTTGCACGGGTTTGGGTTTGGGTGGGGGGAACTGCACCCAGTTCGCGCGGTCATCCACCGCGCTGATCACCACTTGTTCATCAGCAGCGGCGCTTGGCACAGGCAGCAGCCCAACAACCAGGGTCGCGAGCAGGCTGCCTGACATCGCTTTGGCGACAGGCCAACCCCGAGGCTGGGGGCGGAAGAGGGGCAAAATATCGTTGTTCACATGAATTCCACGATGGGTTATCAACTCTCGACACCAGCCAAGAAAACTTGAAAATTATTTTGCAAATGCTTTATTTGGTATTCAGTTTGAATCGCTTGTGGCGTGTCCGTTGGCTTCATGCGGCGGGTAACAGGGTGGCTGAGACGCCTGTTTTCAATGCCTAAAGACCAGACCCCGCGCCCTGGCTCGCTGTCGGTGGCCCCGATGATGGACTGGACCGACCGCCACTGCCGGTATTTCCACCGTCTCTTGTCCCGCCACGCCTTGCTCTATACCGAAATGGTCACCACGGGTGCGCTGATTCACGGTGATGTGCCGCGCCACCTGGACTTCAACCCCGAAGAGCACCCCGTGGCGTTGCAATTGGGCGGCAGCGAACCCGCGGATTTGGCCCAAGCCGCCAAGCTGGGCGCGCAATGGGGTTACCAAGAAATCAACCTCAATTGCGGCTGCCCCTCGGAGCGGGTGCAGCGCGGTGCTTTTGGCGCGTGTTTGATGGCCGAGCCGCAGTTGGTGGCCGATGGTGTCAAAGCCATGCGCGATGCGGTGGACCTGCCGGTGACGGTGAAGCACCGCATTGGCATTGACCGTGGCGAGAGCTACAACTTTGTGCGCGATTTTGTCGGCACTGTGGCGCAAGCGGGTTGCCAGCATTTCATCGTGCATGCCCGCAACGCTTGGTTGCAAGGCTTGTCTCCGAAAGAAAACCGAGAGATTCCGCCCTTGAAGCCCGAATGGGTGCTGCGCCTGAAAGCCGATTTCCCAGCGCTGGCATTCGTGATCAACGGCGGCATCACCACCGAGGCGCAGATTTCAGAGCACTTGTCGACATTGGACGGTGTGATGGTTGGGCGCGAGGCCTACCACCGGCCTTGGTTCTTGAGCGAATGGGATGCGCTGATGGGCTTGGCTTCCTCGCCGCTGAATCGCGACGAGGTGGAAGACCAGATGGTGCGCTACATGAGCGCACAGGCGGCGCGGGGTGTGGGCTGGTTCGCGGTGTCGCGCCACATGATGGGTCTGCGCCATGGCCAGCCGGGTGCCAGACGTTGGCGTCAGGTGTGGAGCGACCACCGACTGAAAGACCGCCCGGCGCATGAAGTGGCGAGCTTGGCGCAAGAGGCTTTGGCGCTGTGAAGTGCTTTGGCTTTTTTGCAAGCTGGTTGGTGGTTCGCCAAAACCTGTTGCGCGGCATGGCCGACGCGCTTTCATGGAGAGATTGCCCATGAAAATGTTTGTCTTGTCTTGCTTTTCTGAAGTTGATGTTTCGATGTTGTCAGGCTGCTTCGCATGAGCAAGGCGTCCTCTGTCAGATTGGCCGCCATCGCGATTTGGTGCGTGCCCGCCATGTGGGCCTTCAACTTCATGGTCGCCCGCATGGCGCCCGG
>Ga0164293_10003554_pt1 | contig 13288 bp, 31 predicted proteins | sample GEODES118metaG_FD_111487 | JGI IMG/M metagenome (GOLD analysis project Ga0164293, IMG submission 111487) | Eutrophic lake water microbial communities from Lake Mendota, Wisconsin, USA - GEODES118 metaG | ecosystem: Environmental > Aquatic > Freshwater > Lake | place: USA: Lake Mendota... | reverse complement strand
GATTCATATGTGCTCAAAATGGATGGGGCTGAACTCAAAGATTTTTGTAAAACTTCCTTGGGGTTTTTGTCGGCCGCCTGGAACATGCGATCATTTCTGGATGCAACCATCCTAAAACCAAAAAACCACCCGATCGTAGATGCGATCCAGATGCATACAATAATATTCTGGTGCAGATCCGCTTCATCTGAAAGGATGCACTTAATAATTCCCGTGGTTAATGCCAATCCGTAGATCCCCATGAGGACCACGTCACTCGTTTTAAATTTAATTCTCCTCATTTTCTTTTTTAATTTGTTTTATATGTGTTTTTAAAATATCGATCATATTCTCCATGTCCTTGATGGAAACCTCAACCGTATACACGCGGATCACCTCGGATTCATCCTGGTCCTGATTCACCAAACCCGTGGTGAATACCGTGCGGCTGGTGTTGTCATCAAGTATCTTTGTATCCAACTCAAAATATCGGCCCCTTGATTTCAGGAACCTTTTGTGATTTATAAAATGTTTTATCATGGTTATAATAATAGTGAAAAAAAGTGAGGAAATCAAGTCCTCACCTTTCTTATTTTATATGATTCTACTGTGATGTAACTTATCCAATATGAATCCAGATTTATTTCCTGGTCATTGTATATGTCCATGAACGAGGTGAGCTCCAGTACGGCAGCTCCCCTTGCTCTTAATTCATTAACCTGAATTATATCCAGTGTGTTATTTTCTAGATGCTCTGCATCCATTCTTCGATCGAACTTATCAATCGGTAACATTACTATCATTGTTTTCATTTCTATCATAATATATTATAGTTGAATTACGAAACCTGTATTATCTTTTTTACCTTTGCCCTTAGCTTTCAAACCAACAATCACCCCATTACCATGAATAAAGGTTAGGTCGTGCTCATCTCCATTGATAACAGGGAAACCCATGTATTCAGCAGGTAATTCGCTCTCATCCTTTACATTGAATACCATTGCAACATTTAAACCCGAACTCAACGCGTTTATAGCATTAATCTTAGTAACAGGTCGTTCGTCAACACTGTAAGTTAAATGATAGTTAGGTGCTTGTGGTTTTAACATCCTAGAGAAATCCTTTGTGTAATCGTAAAATTGTACGTCAGGGAATAACTCCATGATATTTTTGTTATCCTTAACCTTAATATTTTCATAAGGTATATCAGATGTACCATTTAAACGAACCGCTAAAGCTTTGCCATGTTTTTTGTAACCCTTTGCAACCTCATTGTATAATTGGTCCAAAAACAAATCTTTTTCACGTAAAAAGTATTCTGTTTTATTTAAACGTCCAGTTACAACGTTACTGAAAGCTCCTCTACCAGCTGTAAATAAACAAGCAGCTTTGCAACCTTCACTAGCATTCGCACATAGGTTTTTACCTGATGTGTTTTGTTTTTCAGGTGACATATACATAATGAATGTAGTGTAACCCAATTTCTCACCTTTAATTGTTTTGGCGTTTTGTGTACCGAACAACTTCGTTGGTCTCTTGTACTTGTAAGATAAATCGAACATAATTTGTGTATTTTTTTTGATTAGATACAAAAGTAATGTAATAAAACTTCACGACCAACTTTTTTTATGTAATATTTTAAAAAAAACTTTTTTTGAAATAAATTTGGTTGTTAAATAATAATGTGCTACTTTTGTATTCTAAATAATTAAAACAATGAGTATAGTAATTGGAAGACCTATTAACGGCATTGGTCTAAACGGATTGGAGTTCATGATGAATGATGACAATACCGATTATAAATTGTTCAAGGATAAAAGAGAAGCCATGGACTATTTAAACTCCCTTATGGAAGAACAATTAATGGATGATGAATTGGAAGATGGATTTGTATTCCTAAACCCCGAAACAGATTTTGAAAACGATAAAGAATTAAATTAAAAACAATTAAAATTAAAAAACATGGGAAGATTTTATAACGGAGACATCGAGGGTAAATTTTGGTTTGCGGTACAAGATAGCGATGCCGCAGACAGATTTGGTGTGGAAGGTGAAGAACCAAACTACATCACTTATTATTTTGATGAAGATAATTTAGAAGATGTTGAAGCAGAGATTAAAAACATCGAAGAAGGATTAGGTGATAAAATAGCAACACTTGATAAATTTTTTGAAGAAAATAATGGGTATAATGATGAAATGCTAGAAAAAATTGGAATCACTAAAGATGAATTACGTGATTATGCTGATTTAGGTTTAGGAAAACAAATTAGAGATTGCATTGTAAAAACGGGTAGTTGTTCATTTGAGGCTGAACTTTAAATAGATTAATATGGATTTAAGAATAGTTTTCATATTAATTCTTTTGAATTCCTGTCAGCAATCTGTGGGAACCAAGGTTAATCATGTAATAGTAAAAAAGTTTAAGGTGCCACCTGTGGGTGTGCATGATAATATTTCACCTAGATATAAGGCTATCTTGGAAAATGGGGATGTCATCCCCACCAACCAAGGTTCAAAACAAGGTGATACTGTGAGCTTCTTATATTATAGAAAGTAGCTCCTGTAAAAGAAACATTTCTCGGCTTTCTGATTGCTGTGAATTTGTGCATTTTCATTTGATTTAGTATGAAGCCCGCAGTGATGCGGGTTTTGTATTTTACATGAATTCTGGAAGTTTTAGCTTCTGGCAATACATAATAATTTCTTGGTACTGGTTAATCAGCGTGAGCTTCTCTTTATCCAGAGCTTCCTGAGCTTTTTCTTTTGTCTGGTAATATGGTGGGTTCTGGAAATCTGAATCCTTATGAACCCAGACCAGGTCAACCATAATTCGTTTTGATTCATTTGAAACCCTTGTTACCAGATAAACTGGAACATACAGGTCCTTGAACTGGTGAATCTCACCATGAATATCATTATCACCCAGACATTTCTGGGCCGAAGCTCTGGTGGTGAACAATTTAGCTTTGGTGCCAGAGAAAGCCCAGATGGGTTTATTTTTATAAACCCGTTCCATAGCCCGACCTGATCCAGATACAATCACATACTTCTCACCATCCTGCAAAGAAAAACCCATGCTGTAATTATAACAACATGGGTTTTAAAATAAAGTCTGGTTTCTGGTTAAATTTCCCAGATGGTTGCCAGTGAGAACCAGATGTGCTCGGTTTCACCTTTCTCCTCACACAACAGATATAGCTCATCGTCTGGTAATTCCGTTGTATCAATATCATATTTGGTTGCCATGTGTTCGTCCAGATGATTTCTTTCTTCTGGCATATACATATCCACAACCTTTCTGATATGTTCTTGTCCTTTTGGTGTTAATTGAATATTCATGTTATAAAAATAGTTTAATTAATTTAAAATGTCAATATTAATTTTACCAATTCTGTATGTCCAGTAAATAGACATAAACCCGAAGAATGCGTCAGTTGAACCGTCCTTGTTATCCGTTTCTTTAAAAAGCAAATTGTTCTCATCTTCCCAAGTGGTATTATCATAACGATTAATACCTTTATTATTACCTTCAAGAACATCATCAACCATATCATTATAGGTGATAATAACATTCTCCTTGTTAAAGAACTTAACATAACTATCGTCAACGTGTTCATCGAAGTTAGCGATATAGTAATCACAATCATCCTCAACATCTTGTGAACCAACCTTAAAGTAGTGGTCAACATCTTCCAAGTAACCTGATAATTCTTCATTGTTACCTGCGTTAAAACGAACAGCGTATTCATCCTCTATGGAGTAATCAATATGTTGTTCCAGTCCGTCCATAGCGAATAATATATCCACCCTCTTTTGGAATTCAGCCTTCGCTTCCTCAACAGTTTTGAAGAAGATTAACTCGCTATCACTAGGCAAGTGTGTAGCAATCATTAAATAGTGTACTAATTTTGACATTGTGTTATTGATTTAAGATACGAATATAATTGAAATAAAGTTTACAACCAAATTTATTTTTTAATTGGTAATAATATTTGAACATTACCTTCTTTTATTAATTTCCATACTATTTCATCATTGTTTAAATAAAATGCTTTGTTTTTATATTCATTACAACTTCTAATTTGAATTGGTGATTTATTAAAACCTAACAATTTAAATTGTTCAGTTGTAAGTATATCATAATTACATTTATTAACATATTTACTAAAATCAAATTCAGGAGTTGGAAAACATTCTGGATGATTTTTTCTTATTACAGGTTTTAAAAAATCAGAAGCAATTCTTTCTAATTCTATTATTGCACTTATTGTAGTAGTACCATCTACTTTAAAATTATCATTAATAAAATTTCTTTGTTCAGTATTTGAATGATCATAATATTCATTTAAATGTTTTCTTGAAATTTTTATTACATCTGAGGTTTTAGTTTCTTTAACTGATTCCAATCCGTCCTCACCAATAATATATTCTTTATCGTCATCTGTTCTAATCCCAATTAATACATGTTGTGAGGTTAAATGTTCTTGGATATTAATAACAGTTCCCGTATCTCCACATAATAATTCACTTCCTTTACCCGAATTAGTGATACCCATTATTCTCGCCATATCACTATATGCAGGATAAATACATCCTGAATCTGTTACTTTTACTTTGTCTCCGATTTTAAATTTACTTTGTGTCATATTATTTTGTTTTTAATTTGTATTGAATATATGAATACTGTTTTGAGTAACCAAATTTATTTTTGTAGTCAGGACAGGATTCGAACCTGTATAATGCAACTAAGCTATCGGCGTGGCTTTCCTCTCGTACTCCCCACGCTGCGTTAACCAATTCCGCCACCTGACTGTTTTAAAATGGGGATTGCTCCCCACTCTCTTTTACACCTCTTCTTTTTCTTTTTCTTTTTGAACGAACTCCAAGAAACCTTGAACCGAACCTTCGTAAAGTGTTTTTCCTTTACCCCAAACCTCGATACATTTGAAGGTTAACTCCCTTGTTTCCTCGTTGTCGATAATCTCGTAACGATATTCTTCCCCACAGTTGGTTGTGCCACCCCTGTGTAGGTAGAAACCACCTGCACCATCTTTGAAATGTGCAACAACTTGTGCGGCTAGACAACCCATGCCGTTAAACACCAAACCTTGTTCGTTACAACTAATACCATTAACCATTTTACCTTGTGCGATAAACTCTGCTAACTCGTTACCATGACCTGTTGGGTATCCGTCATATTGACGATACATTGTAACGATTTTTTCTTTTTTTACTTTCCCTGTTTTCTCTTCTTTCCAAGTTGAGATAAACGTTGTTAAACTGCGTGTGCCCATATTTATTTAATTTTAGAATACAAAGGTAAGTGAAAGAAAGTTTACAACCAAATTTATTTTTAAAAAAATGTTGGTTCTGGTTTCATGAAAGAGTTTGCAACCTGCCACAAACCTTCATTGATGGTTAAACCCAAGCTGATATTCTTAATAGGACGAGCATGACGAACCTTACCATCAATTCCGATGTGATTGTAGTCACCACCCATTAACTTCTCTTGAATACGGTTAAAAACGCACCATAGGTTATCAGGAGCATCCTCGGCTCTACGTACTGATAAAAACTTATCCACATCCGTTGAAGCTTCAATCTCCGACATCTTAACATTACCATCCTTACCAAGATAATCAGGATAACGTACAGCGAACATCTTCATAACCAACTCACGTCTCTTATCTTCATTAAGCTTTGTTTCCTCGAAACGTTTGATGTTATTAAACACAACAGGTAAGTTGGTTGTTACATCATTAATCAACTCACGCACATTGTCCAATGTATGACCCAACAAGGTGTTGTGCTTAACGTTAAGCTTACTGAACGTTGAATCAGCCACAACCAGACCATTGCTACAGATTAATCTGAATATTCCCACGTGAAAGTTCATTGATTTTGTTCTGTCATGAGAATTGGTGAATAGGATTTCAGGTACATTACCATTTAATCCCACGGCACCGAAGTCCTTGTGACGGAATCTAACCAGGTGTCTAGTCGTATCAGGGCTTGTCTTTGACTTTTGTTGGGCAACATCATAGATATCCCACCCAAACTTTGAAAGGTCGTCTATCACATCCACTGTAGGGATGAACAGGTATTTACTAGACGCACCACTCTTTGCTCCCTCTTCTGCCGTTCTAAACACAGCAGGTGCTTTTAATTTTAATTCTTCTACTAGATAACTCATATTTTTATTTTTTAATTTATTACTGCAAATATATTATAAAAAAGTTTAACCACAAAATTTATTTTATCTTTTTTTTTGATTTGGGCACTCTTTTTTGTGTGCTCTTAGTTACTTTAACATATTTGTAGGTTGAATTGGTGATTTTTACTTTCTTAGTCGGCATTAATTAGTTGTATTGTTTATAGGGTTAGTAAAAATAAAGTGGGGTTTTAATCCCACCTTATGAAATTAGTTGTGCATATCAATCATCACTGCGAAGTATTCGTCCGCATTCTCAAGCGCTTGAGTTGGGTCATTGGTTTGAAGTTCAGTGTCATAGACATTGCTATCAAAACAAAACTCATCATACTTCATCTCCGCGTATCGTTTGGCGTAGTAGGAACTCATATCGTATCCTTCCTTTTTCTTTGCCTCGAGCATTTTGTTCCAAGCGATTTCAGCCTCTGCCTCAATGTCTTTCTTCCATTCAATAACAACATCTTTGCATTCCGATAAAGCAACTACATCGTCATCGTAACCGAAGTCGTTGTAAGTATTTCGGGTGTATGGGTTCAAACCCTCGCCACCGATTTCAGTCCAAATAGCATTCAGCATATCCGCTTGTTCCTCAACCATTTTAGTTGAGATAAAGTGGGGGTCGTTCTCGGAATAGGTTGCTTTGAAGTGCGCCTCACTCTTTTCAAAGAACTCCTTTGATTTTGAATTGAGAGTACCACTCCAACGACCACCGATTACATACCAATCCCATATGTCGCCTTCGCCATACTGAACCATAAACTCTTGGACTTTGTCCTTTGCCTCATCTATTTGTGAGGACTTGATTAATAGAATTACTCCTTTGTGCATATATTTAAAATTTAGAATTCAAAGATAATTGAAATAAAGTTTACAAACAAATTAATTTTCATCATCATTATCATATTCATCTTCATCATCGTATTCATCATCATCATCGGTTTCATATTGGTCAATGAATACTACAGTTAGAGCAATATACTCCCCGTCTGCATTCTTAAGCCCGTAGACATCGTATGAACCGTCACCATAACCTGAAGAAGATACAGCACCGTTTGGAATCGTACCCCAACTGTCAGGGCCTAGTGTCAGGTGACAACAAGCGTGATACCACTCCTCTCCGTCACGGTCGCTACCGTCAGTCAGGAAGTCACCACCGAAGTCGTACTTAGTTTGTTCTTTAACACTATCAGCTTTACGGTAGTGGTCACGGTCGAAGAAACCAAACTGTCCACTGTCCACACCAAAGCTTCCTGGAAATTCTTCCCACTTGGAACTCATTGTTTCCACACTGCTGTCGGTATGGTATACTCGAAGTTGTGTAATACGCTTTCCCCAAGTACCCATCACAACCTCATCGACCTCAGCCGACCAAGTACCTTTCTTTACATTATTAATTGTTCCCATACACCAAACATCAGTGGTGTAACAAGGGTCGCTACATACCATAGCCCCTGAAGTAATTTCAAATCTGCTCATTTTATTTTAATTTAAAGTGTTGGTAATACTCCGTTATCGCCATAGAATAATGAACCACCGTCATTACCCTCATCATCAGCCGATAAGATGCAGTGTGTTCCGTCATTGAGCGTGAATACGATTGGTCGTTTATACCAACCCATCATCTCCATTTCCTCGTCATTTAAATATCGTACATCTACGATTGTCTTTCCTTTTAATACCTCTTGTGCTTTTTCTGTCCAAAAGGTCTTTGTGTCTTTTTCTATTGTAGCCATGTTTATTTAATTTAGAATGTGAAGATAGTTATAAAATAGTTTACAACCAAATTTATTTAGAGAAATTATTTTCAATGTAGTATTTTAAACTGGTGTGGGTACCCGCCCCCTCGAATTCAGGTAAAACAATTTCAGTATCCCAACAGTCACCGACAAACTCGTAACCTGAATTAAAGACATCAACACCATCACCAAGCTCCGTATCGAATACAAAGTTGATATAGAATATCTCTCCGTTGTCTAGCACAACCTTGTGGTCAAAATCAAAGTCACTTCTAGTCACCTGTTCGCATTCACCTGTTTCTGTATCCACAGAGAACTTATGGTTTGGATTATCAACGCTGTTTACAGATACAAACCAATTAGGGTTGTTTTGAATGTTAGCGATAAGTTGTCTAGCCGCATCCACAGGATCGGTTGCCTCGTAAGTGAACGCCAATTGGCATTCATATTGTTTAGTTTTTTTCATCGTCAATCACTTTAAATGGATTAAAACCAAATCTCTCATACAATTCACTGGCAAGTCTGTCGTTGCTATAATCAGCATAACCTTTATGACCATACTCTAACAATGCAGCCGCATAAGAATCATCTCCCTGTTGGTTTCCTGTGATAAATGAATCAATATCATCATCAACCAATTTGTCAATTGCTTCCTGTCGTTTAAGGACTTCAGGTAAATTTGTTTCGGTGTTATCGCTATTGTGCTTGCCACCGTCCATTCCGTCTAAATAGTTTGCCATATAATTTTAATTTGAGTTTGTTCTATAATATTCAGCTAAGTTTATCAGTTCATCAACCAATTGTTCATCAGACATCATCGCAAATTTCTTTGCATTCTGTATTGTTTCGATTTCATCGCCTGCCATATCAAAGATAGCTTCGATTAATTTTTCTCGCATTGTTTCTTTCTGTACCATTTTATTTTATTTTGTTTAAAAAAATTGTAAATCTTCAGGAGTTTCCCCTCTATCGTAAGCTTCGATTAACTCATCAGCTTCAATTTCTATATTATCGACTAAACATTCCACATAATAGGTTTGTAATGACATATCTCTTTTGCTGGATTTCAAATCAGCCACAACCTCTTTAATGGTTGAATACCTTGTGTTTTCTGTTCTACCACTTGGGTCAATAATTTTAAATCTTTTTTCCATTTTATTTTAATTTTTGTTTAGAATTCAAAGATAGTTATAAAATAGTTTACAACCAAATTTATTTATGAAATTCTTTTTAAAGTTTTTTCTTGGTCTGTTTCGTATAAGTCAGCCGTAAACAAAATCTCTTCCAATACTTCAATACTTAATTCATCATAGGTTAATTCATAACTATCAACCTCATCACTACTAAAACTACTGGGGTCATAGACCTTGACTTCAATGGTCGTACTATTAAAGTATTCAGCTAAAGCAACGAACCTACCCATTTCGTTTACACAAATACCATTTACACCATCAACCTCACCAATACTGAATGAACCATAGTTCACAACGATACTTCGTATCTTATTAATTATCTCTTGCTTTTCCATTTTATTTTAATTTAATTCGTAGTAAATGTATTCGTAGATTGCAACCATATCATCGGTTTCCAAATCCATAAAGTCAACGCACTCGCCAACATCGGTTTTGATAACCACATCCTTTCCGTCCAATAAGATTGACATTGCTCTGCTCTTGCCGTCAAGTTCGGTTGGGTGGATGAAGTATAAGGGTGTATCCAAAGTACTTAATTCGATAGGTGTGAATAAACCTATGTTATGTTCTTTGAGTTCTTCGGTTACTGCTTTGTTCATAGCGACACGCAAGTCGCTGATTATTTCTTCAAAGTCGATAAAATGTGCCATACTATATTTTTTTTGTTTTAAGATATTCTTCCCAATCAATAATTTTAATTGCAGGTGTATAAACATCATCATTACATTGGTAATAGTATTCATCAGGTCTTAAACCTTTTTGAATTAACCCAGTGATGTCATTCTTTTGTGTTTTAACGAAACCCCAATCTTTTAATGTAGTCGGTTTAATCATAATGCAAATATATGTATAAAAAAGTTAACAACCAAATTTATTTTTGAATACAAAAAGAAAAGTTGAATTTAATCACAAACGTATTGTTCGTATTCATCTTCCCACGCCTCATCGGTAATAAGATAACCCAAACGATTAACAAAGTGGAATCCAGCTATTATAAGCAAATCTCCGTCATCACCATCAACGATAGTCCAAATATGTTTGTTATCGGTTTGCCTAACACACTCCAATTCCTCACCAAAAGTTTCATACATACAACCACCAAAGGAACACATATCATCGGGTAATAAATTACCAGTGTCTTCCATTGCTTGAAATTTTTTAAGTTCCACTTGATTGTATTGTGTGGTGTACTTATCGTAAAAATCGTCAATCGTCATTTGTTTTTCCATTATTTTTTATTTAGAATACAAAGGTAAGTGTAATAAAGTTTACAACCAAATTTATTTATTAAAATTCTTAAAATATTTTGGATTTAATTTAAAAGTGAGAATGTATTCGGTTTTAAATCTACCATTACCACATGGTGAACAAGACGATGCTTTTTTGGATAACTTATGTCTTTTATGTATGTATCCACAAGAGTTGCATACAGCAATGTACTTGGATTCAGGTAGAGTTGTATTCTCTGTGGTGAAACAGCGTTTACCATCACAACCGATAGCAATTGCCATCTTTTTCCATACGTTGTTATGTCCATGTCCACGACCAACCAAAGCGTGAGCAATCTCATGTAAGATTGTATTCTTTACTCTAACTTCATCGTTTACCAGTACTAATGCAATGGATAAAGTAATTTCTTTGTCTGTGTAATTACAGCAACCAAATCTACGCTTTGCTGTATCAAAATCAAATTTCCAACCATTTTCAATTAGGTTGTGTTCTACCATAAGTCTTACTGCTAATTGGTGTGCTTTGTTTAATTGCATTTTTAATTGTTTAATTGTGAAATGCGAAGCTAAACATAAAAAAGTTTACAACCAAATTTATCTACAAATTTATTTAAAAAAAAATGAGGACATATTAAAAGCCCTCATTTTTAAACAGAAAAGTGTAACAATTTATTCGCAACAACGAGCTGTATCAACATACGGTGTTACCGTTGAATCTACATGGCACGTATCAGTCTTAACGACCGTACTGTCAGTTGTTGTTGTAATTGTTGTTTCTGTTGTTCCTGTACTGCTGCAAGAAGCGGCAGTCATGGCAATAGCCATAATGATCCATAATTTTTTCATACTACAATAATAAACAAATTAATTGAAAAAAGAAAGAAAATAATTAAAAATAAATTTGGTGGTAAACTTTTTTACACATATCTTCGCATTCTAAATAAAAAATAATGTAAAAAAATTTAATTCAAAAAGAAGATGTATTAGATGTTGCAAAAAGATTAGATATTAAAGTAAACGAAAAGATAATCTTATGGGTGTTAGAGAACTATGAGGAATATCAAAATGATGACCCAACTGCAACTTGGAACTTGGTTGTGGAACAGATGTTGTATGACATTCCCGATGAACTTGAACCAAAAGTGTTTAATTTTCATCTTGACCAAAAAGTTACAAGCTGGTATAGAACAGATTTTGAGATTGAAGCTGAAACAGAAGAAGAAGCACAAAAATTGGCTATTAAGTTTGTACAAGAGGGTAATACCGAAGAAATTAGTTGGGAAGAAATTGAAGGTGTTATTACTCCAATGGATGTTACCGAAAATGGTGGTTTTTCAACCGAAGAAATTTATTTTGAAGATTCAATAATACATCAAAACGGAAAAGATAATTATAATTAAAAATAAATTTGGTTGTAAACTTTTTTACACATATCTTCGCATTCTAAATAAAAAATAATGAGAAAACCGAAATTTTATAAAGCAGTATTACAAGAGATAAAGGGTAACGTACTCGATGAGGTTTATCCGTTCCATAAAGGACAAATGACCATGACAGAGAGAATGGGGAGTGAAGAGGCTAAATGTCCTGAATGTTCCAATGTTGAATGGTGGTTATTACCTGATGATAGCGTTTCAGTTAGAGAAGGTGGTAAACCTTATATTGAATGTTTAAATTGTGGGTATCAAACACATTTATAATTAAAAATAAATTTGGTTGTAAACTTTTTTATACATATCTTTGTATTCTAAATAAAATAAAATGAAAGAACTTATTGCAGACTTAAAAGGTAGATTGATTGAATATACCAAATTGGTTTCATCAACTGACGTTGATAACCTAAATTATGAAGATACTGAATCCTATGGTGTGTATCTTGGTAAGAAAGAATTATTAGAGGAACTAATACCTAAACTTGAAAAACTTAATTAAAACAATATTATTATGGCAAAAGTAAAAGAACTTTACAGAAGTAAAATACACATAAATGATAAATCTCACGATGTGATAATCATACAAGACAACATAAATGTGAATGGGAGCAAATTTAAAATGACCTATGAGTGTTATAACGCAGTCGAAAGGTTTACGGGTGAAAGATTTGTGGGTGGCAAATGGGAACACACTTTATCAATGTTAGATTTGGGTGTTACTACAAACACTTCGATGTATATTAAAAGTAGTGCTGAAAGGTTGGAACGAGCAGAGGGGTTAATTAAAAAGGGTATCAATTTTTTTAATATTTTAAACGGATAAAACAAAATGGAAAATCAAATGCAAGAAGTGGTATTGACACCACAAGAAAGAAAAGAGCAGTTTATTGTTAATCTAATGAACCGAATCAAAGGTAGTTTAACAACAAGCCTTACAACTAAATTTGAAACAGCAAAATGTGCGCCATCTTATGGTTGGAGTGTTGAGGAGTATATGTATATGCCGATAGTAGCTCAACGATTAAGAGAAGAGGGTTACTCGGTATCGTCAAGTGTTAATTGGGAAGTTACCGATTGGGTGATTGCGGTTTAAACTTTTATTTTTCTAAATAAATTTGTTTGTAAACTTTATTATACTTACCTTTGAATTATGGAACAAACGATGATGAATTATACGGAACAAATCAAAGACATTTTGGTTGCCCTTGCAATTGAAGATAGATTACCTTTGGATATGACTACACTTGACGCAAGTGTGTTTGACAAGGTGTTTGAACCTTTGGTAAGCACATTGAATACTTTGCGTAAGGACGCAGAAATGGCGTTGAACAATGAATGGGATAGAACCGATAGTGGTTTTGAGGCACAAATCACTTTAATTCATATGGTACTATGAGCAAGTTTTATCAAGCAGTTTTAGTTGAGGTTGAAGGCAATGTCATTAGCCATGTGTACCCACACCTTAAAGAAGGTGATATTACTTTGGAAGAAAGATTACCCGATG
>Ga0164293_10003553_pt1 | contig 13288 bp, 13 predicted proteins | sample GEODES118metaG_FD_111487 | JGI IMG/M metagenome (GOLD analysis project Ga0164293, IMG submission 111487) | Eutrophic lake water microbial communities from Lake Mendota, Wisconsin, USA - GEODES118 metaG | ecosystem: Environmental > Aquatic > Freshwater > Lake | place: USA: Lake Mendota... | reverse complement strand
GTTTTGAGTAAAAACAGATGTTTGTTATTCTTTAATTTTCAATGATAGTTTTGGGGATAATGTAAGAGTCACTGTCAAATTTGGGCATTTATTCAATTCGGTCCTTTCAAATCGTAATCTAAAGAATTGATATCTTAGGCAGATTTGGCTAAGAACAAAGAGGAGTTAAGTTCATATAATCGTACCAGATTTCCGTAGGTTGGGAATTATATTTTATGTCAAATTCATAGGTTTTTAATTATGCATTTTTTTTAGATTGGAAAAAAGATTGCCTTTACAAAAGAAGCCTACAGCATGGCTTTGGGGTATTTGAAGGGTAAGTTTTAAGGAATTTGAATTTGTCAATATCGCACTTTTTAATATTTTTACATTATATTCTTATTAAAAAACTAATTACAGCTTTAACTCTTAAGAAATACAAAACCATCAATTATGATACTAAAGGTAGGTCTGAGTCTATAACTTTTGACCTTAATAATTAGGAATTTAGGAAGTTAATGTAAAGCTTTAATTGAAGAGAGTAAATGATATTGCGGTCATAATAAATTGCCAAAGTTAACCTCCAATATTGGGTTTGATTTTGTGATTCAATTATTTATTGACGATGATAGGTTAATTTTAGACAGTAAATTTAGTGTATTGATATCTCAAAATGACGCTAGTGAATTGATTGAGAATTTCTAAATTGCAAATTCTCAATCAAATCCATTAAATTTGTTTAAAATACTATTTTATATGTTGACCAATCTTCAATTAGAGCTATTAAAGACTTTTTCAAGGCCATTGCCTGAAAGTCAATTTCTTGAAATAAAACAATTGTTGGCAGACTATTTTGCAAAAAAGGTGGACGAAGGTATAGACGACCTCTTTGAAAAAAACAATTGGGATGTAAACGAAAAGGTATCGGAATGGTCTAAATCTCACGAAAGGATTCCATACAACAGCAAATAATGAGAGTTGTAATTGACACAAACTGTTTTGTAGCTATTATTCCGAAAAGGTCAATTTACCGACCAATATTTGATGCATATCGACAAGGAAGATTTGAATTGGCCGTTTCTACTGAGGTTTTAAATGAATACTCCGAAATTTTTACCAAAATAATGTCTTTTGAGATTTCAGAGAATATTATTGAATTGATTTTAAAGCAACCAAATACACTTAATTCTGAAATTTATTACTACTGGAATTTAATCGCTGCTGATAATGGTGATAATAAATTCAGCGATTTGGCGATTTCAACAAATTCTGATTTCATTATTTCACTTGACAAACATTTTGATATTTTAAAAACAATTCCATTTCCTAAAGTCCAAGTAATTGGTTTGGATGATTTTTTAGCAATTATATCATAATTTGGAAGTGGTTGATTTTACTTAAAATTCATATAGTAAATTATGTGGCTCAATACTATGTAAAACCTCCAAAAAGGTGGTAAAGTAGTTACTCCTTAGAGGTAATCTGAAATACGCCTAACCACTCTTTTATACTTTTTGGAATAATATGGGGCTTAGTGAGACGGTGTGGAGTCCTGTTAATTACCCAAATGGACTAACAAAAGAAATTGCTAAAGAAGATTTCGAGGAATTGGCAAATAGTTTTGATTCAATAATATATGACTAAGTTAAAGTAAAATTGGTTAAATATAAAAATGTATTTGAATTTAAAGTGGCACAACAAAATCTACGTACAAGACACTAAAAACACCCTACACATTTTTGAGCGGGAAGATGAAGCCCGTGACGTGAATCTTCTAAGAAAAAGGATGTTAATACATCATCATGCATTTATGGAAGCAATAAAATGTAAATCAATTTTTATTCATCTCGTTCGGTTGCTTTAGTTCTACCTTCCCCTTTTAGTCCAATCGCCCATATCAGTAGATAAAAACTGTAAAATAGACTAATTTTTTGAAAAAATATAAAATATCTTTGTTGTGATTCTTGGGCTTATAAAATTATCTTAAAAATTATCTAAAATGAATAGAAGAGAACTTATTCAGCGAGTTACGGTGATGCTTGGAGGCGTTATGGCCGCACCGCTGATGGCCGGTGCCATGGGACAAGTGCTCAATACTGAGCCAGGTTTGGCGGTCGACGATTTGCAGGAAAAACTTTTGGCCGAGATTGCTGATATTATTATTCCTGCCACTTCTACCCCGGGTGCTAAAGAGGCTGGAGCCCATAATTTTATCGTCAGAGTGGTGCGTGATTGCTACACGAAGTCAGAACAAAAGAAATTTTATGATGGGTTGGCAAAGTTAAATGACGACAGCAAATCTAAGTTTGGAAAAGGTTTTGTGGAGTTGACATTGCCACAAAAAAACGAAATGATAGAAGATGCCACAGTGTACAACAAAGACTTTTTCAGAGAAATGAAAAATCTCACCATCACGGGTTATTTTACTTCTGAAATCGGTGCTACACAGGCTTTGGCTTATGACCCAATTCCGGGTAAATTTGATGGCTGTACTACTTTAGAAAAAGGCCAAAAAGCCTGGGCTTTATAATTTCAACCTCTTAAAAAAACATCATGAATTTAAATATAGATGCCGTAAAGGCTCAAACATTCGACGCCATAGTGATAGGCTCAGGTATCTCTGGCGGCTGGGCTTCTAAAGAACTTACAGAAAAGGGATTAAAGGTGCTTATGCTCGACAAAGGCAAGCAACTCGAGCACGTAAGTGGCTACGAAAACGCCATGAAAAATCCTTGGGACACCATGTACAACGGCCGTTTGACTGTTGCCCAGAAAGAATCACATCCAAAATTGGCAAGGGATTATCCTTACAACGAAAACACCGAAAAATATTGGATGAACGACTCGGATTCGATGTATCAAGAAGAGAAGCGTTTCGACTGGTATAGGCCAGATATAGTAGGAGGAAAATCTATCATGTGGGGTCGTCAGTCTTATAGGTTAAGTGACATCGATTTCGAAGCCAACCTGAAAGAAGGCATAGCTGTTGACTGGCCCATCAGATACAAAGACATAGCTCCTTGGTATTCTTATGTGGAAAAATTCGCAGGTATTTCAGGAGAAAAACTAGGTTTGCCTCAATTGCCCGATTCTGATTTTTTACCTGCAATGGATATGTATTGCGTAGAAAAAGAAGTGAAGAAGAAAATCGCCGAAAATTTTCCGGGTAGAATAATGACTATTGGTCGAGTAGCCAACCTTTCAGAGGCCCAAAAAGCCCAGACTGGTGTGGGTCGCTCGGGTTGTCAATATCGCAACAAATGCTCTTTGGGTTGTCCTTATGGTGCATATTTCAGTACACAATCTGCCACCTTGCCAGCTGCCATGAAAACAGGTAGGTTAACAGTGAGGCCTGATTCTGTAGTGAAAGAAATCATGTATGATGAAAACAAAAATCGTGCTACTGGTGTAAGAGTGATAGACACAAATACTTTAGAAGTAATAGAGTTTTATGCCAAAATAGTATTTGTGAATGGTAGTACATTAGGCTCAACTTCCGTTTTGTTGAACTCAACCTCCAACAGATTTCCAAACGGAATGGGAAATGATTCTGGCGAATTAGGGCACAATTTGATGGATCACCACTTCAAAATCGGAGCAAGTGGCGAGTGGGAAGGCGGAAAGGACAATTATTATTTGGGTAGAAGAGCAAACGGCATTTATGTGCCTCGCTATAGAAATATCGGTAACGATAAACGCGATTATGTGCGTGGCTTTGGTTATCAAGGTGGAGGCTCAAGAGCGGGTTGGAATCAAGGTTCTGGAGAAAAAGCTTTTGGTGCTGATATGAAGGAGTCCTTAACCAAACCAGGTCCGTGGAGAATGGGATTGAGTGGTTTTGGTGAATGTTTGCCTTACCACGAAAACCGTATGTATCTTCACAAAACCGAAAAAGACAAGTGGGGATTACCTATAGCAGTTTTTGATGCCGAATTTAAAGAGAATGAGGCTAAAATGCGTATAGACATGCAAAACGATGCCCAAGAGATGCTTGAAAAGGCAGGAATGAAGAATGTACGTTCTTATGATAACAAATCTTATCCTGGCATGGCCATCCATGAGATGGGAACTGCTCGTATGGGTCGTGATCCAAAAACTTCGGTTTTGAACGGAAACAATCAGTTGCATTCAGTTCCAAATGTTTTTGTAACAGACGGAGCGGCTATGACCTCAGCTTCATGTGTCAATCCATCTTTGACTTACATGGCACTAACAGCCCGAGCGGCCGATTTTGCGGTGAAGGAAATGAAGAAGAGGAATATTTGATGATATCCTATAGAAAGTAGAAAAGACTCTTTAGTGTATCCTGAAGAGTCTTTTCTGTAGTAATAGTAGATATTGAAAATAATTGCCTCGAAAAAAAGGCACCAATTTTTTTGAAAACATACAATTCACCTAAAAATCTAAAAAGGGTTTTAGATAATTTATGTTTTGTAAAAGGAAAGTGAAAAAATCCTTTTTGTTACATTGAAGATATGTTTTCAAGTTATTGTATGCTTAGTGTTAGTAACTTAATATCAAGGGTTTCTAAGTGATTTTTCAATTAAATGGAAACGGAACATCTTATAATTGCGTAGGTAAAAGCACAAGAAGTTTTTTATGAAAATAATTATTACAATCTCTTTTTTCCTTTTGGTTACAAATGTCCACAGTCAGGAAGTCAATCCTCAACTTCCCGATTTCAGTGAAAGCACATCAATTCCAGGCATGAAACTGGTATGGAGAGATGAATTTAATGAGAACGGCCAACCAAATCCAAAGTTTTGGAAGCATGAAAAAGGCTTTGTCAGAAACGAAGAATTGCAATGGTATCAAGAAGGAAATGCCAGTTGTCAAAATGGAGTTTTAATGATTGAAGGGAAAAGGGTTCGAATTCCGAATCCAAATTTTGAAGCAGGAAACACCAGTTGGCGGAAAAATAGAAAAGAAATCAACTTCACATCAGCCAGTATTCAGACCAAAGGCTTGAAAGAATGGCAATTTGGTACTTTTATCATCAGAGCCAGAATCGACACCACACTGGGTTCGTGGCCAGCCATTTGGACGCTCGGGAAATCAGGACAATGGCCATCTAATGGCGAGATTGACATTATGGAGTTTTACCGAGTGAAATCACAACCAACGATTTTGGCCAATGTAGCTCACGCAACAGATAAACAATATGTAGCCAAATGGGATAATTCAAAAACGAGTTTGAAACATTTTATCGAAAAAAATAAAGATTGGGTAAAACAATTTCATATTTGGCGAATGGAGTGGACTCCTGAAAGCATCCATCTATTCTTAGATGATGAATTGCTCAACACAACTTCTCTTTCAGAAACCAGCAATCCCGATGGGAAAAATCCTTTCTTACAACCGCATTTTTTGCTGTTAAATTTGGCGATTGGTGGGCAGAATGGTGGCGAGCCAAGCCCCGAAACTAAGCTAATCAAATACGAAGTTGATTATGTGAGGGTTTATCAGAAAGAGTAAAGTTTATTTTTCCAAAATAATCGACTTCACCTCTGCTACCTCATAGTAAGCAATTTTCGAGGCTGTTAAAACGAGTTTACTTTTTCCTTTCGGAACCATTATTTTACCCAAAACTACGGTTTTCCAGTCTTTTTCATAGACCTCTTTTCGTGCCACTCTGTCGGGGCTATGCATCATTGGTGGGTCAAAAGCATCTGTTATTTTTACCTTAATTTGTTGATTTTTAACCATTAAGCTTATTTCTGAGCCAGTTTGTTGTGCAGGGCAAGTGTAGGACATCTTGACTGTAAACATTTGTTTTTCAGTTGATTCTACCTCCCACCAAATACTATCTTTTTCGTTTTTCCAATTCACCAACCAGTCATGTACCCAGCCATGACCTTCTTTGTATTTTATGTTTCCCGAAAAACTTGCTTCATAAGTTGGCAGCTCAATAAATTTCAGCTTTTTACTTAGCGGAATCGATAATTCGGGTTTTATTTCCTTTTTAACTTCGGCAAACCATCTTTGATAATCGGCCATTAAACCACGGGTTATTGTTGGTTCAGTTTCTGCAATATCATTTTTTTGTTCAGGGTCTTTTAGCATATCGTATAGCTCTGTGGTGTTCTCTTTTACAATCAAACGATATTGATTGGTCCGAACTGCGGCAGGAAAGGCTTTAATTGTTTTTTCCGGTTGGGCAACATGGGTAAATAACTTCCTGTCAACTATTTCTGACTCTCCAAAAAGGTTTTTAGCTAAACTAATGCCATCTAAGGGCAAAGTTTCAACGGGTTTTAGTTGACACAATTCAGCGAGTGTAGGCAAAATATCAATGTGTCCACCTAAGACCTTTACAGTTGAAGGCTGAATTTTCCCTTGCCATCTGACCAAGCAGGGCACTCTCACGCCACCTTCATCAACACTACCTTTTATTCCTTTCATTTTGCCGTTAAAACGAACACCGTTAGGGCCATTGTCGGTCATAAAAATCACAATTGTATTTTCAGACAAACCTGAATCATCTAGTTTTTTGAGAAGTTTTCCTACGTTTTCATCCATGTTTTCGCACATTGCGTAGATACTCGCCAGCTCATTGTCTAAGCCTTTTGCTTTATATTTATCAAAGTATTTGTCAGGAACTTGATGAGGCGAATGCGGTGCATTGTAAGGAACATAGCAGAAAAATGACTCTTTTTTGTTGTTTTCAATAAATTCCAGTGCTTTTTCGGTCAGAACATCTGTTATATAACCTTTAGTCGAAACTTCTTTTCCATTGTGTTCAAGTTTGGTGTCAAAATAGTTTGACCAATGTCCTCCACAAAAACCAAAAAACTCATCGAAACCTTGTCCATTTGGATGATTTGGGAAGTGTTTTCCATTGTGCCATTTTCCAAAAATCCCTGTTTTGTATCCGTTTTTTTTGAAAACTTCGGCAAGTGTAACTTCTTTTTCTCGCATAACTTCTAATCCTTTTGATACAGAAACAGTACCCGTACGAAGATGATAACGCCCTGTAAGCAAACTCGCTCGGGTTGGTGCACAAAGCGGACTCACATAAAACCGTTCAAACTGAGCGGATTCTTTGGCTAATTCATCAATAACGGGTGTTTCGATTATATCATTGCCATGAATACCCAAGTCGCCATATCCTTGGTCGTCAGTCAAGATTAGCAAGACATTGGGAGAAGTTTTGGTTTTAGGAATGGAATTTATGAAAAGAAACAAGCTAAGGAATGCGATTGTGGCAATTATTACATTTTTCATATTTAAATATTTTGAAATCCTTTTACGTCTATAATTAGTTCGAAAATAAAGTATTATGAACTAAGTTTATCGAACGGCCTTTATTCATTTGAGTATTTCCAGAATTGTTTTAAGTAGTAAATTAAGTTAAATTCTCAAAAATGTTTAGCAACCCAAAATAAATCAAATGTTTTCAAAACCAACGCAACCAATGGCTTATTTCATAAAAACTCAAATTTTTTCGATTATTTGTTTAAAAAGCCAATAATAAAAAAACTTTCTTTTAATTTCGTAATCGTTCAACCAAAAAACATTTAATGGCCAATCTGAATACAAAACTCAATAAAACAAACACCTACGACGCCATAGTGGTAGGCTCAGGTATGAGTGGGAGTTGGGCAGCAAAAGAACTTTCAGAGAAGGGTCTGAAGACGCTTGTTTTAGAGAAAGGACGGATGGTCAATCATTTGGAAGAGGAAGTAAAAGCAAAATACAACACCGATTTTATTTCTTTGAAACCCAACCAAAGGCAAGAATTTCTAGAAAAATTGGATAAAGAAAAGCCTCGCTCTGGGCTCACGATGTGGGGAATAGCTCTGGAAAAAGATGTTCCAGAATCCACGTTTTTCAAGACAATCAAAGGCTTAACGCTATTTGGTTTTTTTACTTCTGAAGAAATCGGCAGAAATGTTTTGGTTTATGATCCCACACCGGGAGAATATATCGGTTGTATGCCACTGAAAGGTCAAAATTCTTGGACAGAGTAGTTATTTATCAGCACAGTAAAGGACAGTTTAGTAAATCGTAGAACGTTTTTTTGTAGTAGATTTTATAAAAATAATACATTTTAGTATGTCATTTAATAAAGACAGTTTCAAACACGCAAGTTATCTCTGGGACGCCGCTAAAGCCGATGCCATGGCAGGCGATGAAGTTGCGTTATTTATATACCGCTCTAATCTCCTTGGAGCCGATTTACGATTAACCAATTATGGCGGTGGAAATACCTCTGTAAAAATAACCGACAAGGACCCGTTGACGGGAAAAGAAACACAGGTGATGTGGATTAAAGGCTCAGGTGGAGATATCGGTACGCTGAAAAAGTCAGGCTGTGCGGCTCTTTATATGGACAGATTGCTTAACCTTGAGAACGTTTACAGAGGAATAGAGCAGGAAGACGAAATGGTGGAGTTGTTTAACCACTGTATATTTGATTTGGCCTCAAAAGCACCTTCAATTGATACACCTTTACATGGGTTTTTGCCATTCAAACATATTGATCACTTACATCCAGATGCTGCCATAGCTATTGCCGCAGCCAAAGATGGCAAAAAAATTACCGAAGAGTTATTCAATGGAGAAATCGGTTGGGTGGGCTGGCAGAGACCAGGTTTTGATTTAGGATTGAAGCTAAGAGCCTGCTTAAACGAAGCTGCCGCCAAAGGCATTACTTTAAAAGGTATCATTTTGGGTTCTCATGGTCTGTTCACTTGGGGAGACACGGCCTATTCTAGCTATATCAACACTTTGGAAGTTATCGAAAAGTGTGCTCAATATTTAGAAGATAATTTTGGTAAAACAAGACCCGTTTTTGGAGGTCAGAAAATAGAAAGTTTAAGTGAGGCAGGCAGAAAAGCAAAAGCCGCTGCTTTAGCACCAACATTGAGAGGATATTGTTCTTCTGAACGCAAGATGGTTGGGCATTTTACGGATGACAGTCGGGTTTTAGAATTTATCAATTCGAATGATTTGGCCAAGTTGGCTCCTTTAGGTACTTCTTGTCCAGACCATTTCTTGAGAACTAAAATCGCTCCTTTGGTTTTAGAACCATCCAAGACTGACGACAAAGCTTACCTCGATACAGTTTTTGAAGAATACAGGACGGGCTACAAAGCGTATTATGATGCTTGTAAACATCCAAACTCACCGGCCATGCGTGACCCTAACCCTGTGGTAATACTTTACCCAGGAGTTGGAATGTTCACATTTGCTAAAGACAAAACCATGGCTCGATTGGCATCGGAGTATTATACCAATGCCATAAACGTAATGAAAGGTGCAGAGGCAGTTTCGGAATATACTGCTTTACCTCATCAGGAGGCCTTTGACATAGAATATTGGTTGTTAGAAGAAGCCAAATTGCAAAGAATGCCAAAGCCAAAGGCTCTTTCGGGCAGAATAGCTTTGATAACAGGAAGTGCAGGTGGTATAGGAAAAGCTATCGCAAAGAAATTTGCCGAAGAAGGAGCTTGTGTGATACTAAATGACATCAACCAAGAAAGGTTGGATGCTGCAACGGAAGAATTTCTGAAACTTTTCGGCAAGGATGCAGTGGCTTCTACTTTACTCAATGTTACAGACAAAGATTCAGCATTTACCGCTTTTGAAAATACTGCATTGGCCTTTGGAGGAGTGGATATTGTGGTAAATAATGCCGGAATCAGTATTTCCAAATCAATTGCGGAGCATAGCTTGGAGGAATGGGACAGACTATATGACATTTTGGTAAAAGGCCAGTTTATAGTATCTCAGGCAGGTATTGCCATCATGCGTAAACAGGGAATTGGAGGAGATATCGTAAACATAGTTTCTAAAAATGCCGTGGTGGCCGGCCCAAATAATCCTGGATATGGATCGGCCAAGGCTGCTCAGGCACACATGACGCGATTGATGGCAGCTGAATTGGGAGCCGACAAGATTAGAGTAAATACCGTAAATCCAGACGCTGTGATATCTGACTCAAACATTTGGGCAGGAGGCTGGGCAGAAGGGCGTGCCAAAGCTTATGGAATTACGGTAGAAGAATTACCGGCATATTATGCAAAAAGAACGCTGCTGAATGAAATAATTTTACCAGATGATATAGCCAATGCTTGTTTTGCTCTAGTAGGTGGTTTACTCAACAAATCGACTGGAAACGCCATTAATGTAGATGGTGGTGTGGCGATGGGTTTTTATAGGTAATTTTTATTGAACCGCAAAGTCACGAAGTTGCAAAGCCTTTTAATTCTAAAATTCGGTACTAAAGTTAAAGTATTTGTGGTTATTGAATGGCTATCAAGTGTTATAGAAAATGACCAATGCCAAAAACTCTGTATATTAGGGTAAGAGAAGATTGAGCAAAGCGAAAAACTCTGTGAAACTCAAAAACGAAAGTGAAGTAAAAAATAACTCAGTGAAACTCTGTGGTAAAAACAAGACAACATGATAATTTCTCAAAATATAATAGACGACCATAACGCCAAACATTTGGCCAAGCACAAAACACTTTTTGATTTCGCTAAAAACGAAACAGAGGGTGTTGAAAGCATAATACAAAGATTAATCGACTTTCAAGTGGCCATTCCATCTTGGGCATTGGGAACCGGTGGAACGCGTTTCGGGCGTTTTCCAGGCGGTGGCGAGCCTCGCAGTTTGGAAGAAAAAATCGAAGATGTGGGTCTTTTGCATAAGTTAAACAAAACTTCTGGAGCTATTTCCCTGCATATTCCGTGGGATATTCCTACCTCTCCAAAAGAAATACAAACCCTTGCTGCTCAGCATGGCTTGGCTTTTGATGCGGTAAATTCTAATACTTTTCAAGACCAAGCTGATCAGGCTTTGACTTATAAATTTGGCTCTTTGCAAAACGTCAACAAAGCCATTCGTAAGCAAGCTATTGACCATAACATTGAAGTTATAAAACATGGGGTTGATTTAGGTTCTAAGTCGCTAACCGTTTGGTTGTCAGATGGTTCTTGTTTTCCAGGCCAATTGAATTTTAGAAAGGCTTTTGAAAACACACTTGAAAGTTTGCAAGAAATATATGCTGCCCTTCCTTCAGATTGGAAAATGTTTGTCGAATACAAGGCCTTTGAACCCAACTTTTATTCAATGACTGTGGGCGATTGGGGACAATCGTATTTGTATGCATCAAAATTGGGTGAAAAAGCATTCACGTTGGTTGATTTGGGACACCATTTGCCCAATGCCAACATAGAGCAAATCGTAAGTTTGCTGATGATGGAAGGCAAATTGGGTGGTTTTCATTTCAATGATTCGAAATATGGTGACGATGACCTTACTGTGGGAAGTATTAATCCTTATCAGTTGTTTTTGATTTTCAATGAATTGACACAAGGAACCCAGCCAAATAATTCTCCTTTTGAATTGGGCTCTGGTTTTGGTTGGATGATTGATGCTTCGCATAACATCAAAGACCCTTTGGAAGATTTGTTGCAGTCCGTTGAAGCCATAATGGTAGCTTACGCTCAATCACTTTTGGTAGATACTAAGGCTTTAGAAGATGCTCGTGAAAGCAACGACGTGGTAAAAGCCCAAGAAATAATACAAAGTGCTTACCGCACAGATGTTAGACCAATTGTTGCAGAAGCCAGATTGAGGGCTGGAGCTGCTATTTCGCCCATCGGTATTTTCCGTGACTTGAAAGTTCGTTATGCTTTAATTGCTGATAGAGGCTTAAAGACTGTTGCAACTGGATTGTAATATTTTTTGTTTAGGTTTATATTTGCTTAAATATTTTCAATTATGATTACATTAACCATCAAAAGTAAAGGACCCAGCAGTCCTCAAGCGATAGAGTGGGCAAAGAAGCTGCTTGAAAGCAAAAAGCAGACTCAAGCTGAAATGAAAGAATTTGCTAAGACCGAAGAGTTTCAGGAAATTATTAAAAGACTTAGGGCGAAACAGCATGCAAGATAAATTCTCGGTTAAGGATTTTTACGAATTTCAATATCAAGAAGGAAAGGATAAATCTTATTTCTTTGAGACAAACAATGGCTATTTCTATCAAATAAAGTTTAAAGAATCAAGTTACATATTCTCAGACCTGATTTCAGTAAGACCAAATTCTTATGAGTTTATTATTGATTTTTTGAATCATTCAAATAGTTCAAAAATTGTTTTTGATAGTTTAATTCCAAACACAATTGCTGCAATTTATAAGGACTTTTTTGATAGGTTTGGACGAAGTACAGTGGTATATATAATTGATTCTTCTGATTCGAGAGAATCCGCCAGAAAGAGAAAATTTGATAGATGGGTTGAAATGTTTAAAGGGGATGAATATTTTAAAATTGACGCCGAAATTTTTGATAATGAGCAGAATAGAATTTTTAGTTCTTTAATAATCAAAATTGATAATCCCAACTTCAATGAAATTATCAAATATTTTGGTTCCTTATCTTCTAAATATTCCAAATGAAAGTAGCTCTATTTATACCGTGTTATATTGATCAATTTTACCCTAAGGTAGGTATTGCCACATTGCAATTACTCGAAAAATTGGGTTGTGAGGTAGTTTTTCCGCAAAATCAAACTTGCTGCGGACAACCGATGGCCAACTCTGGTTATGAGCATATTACTGGCGATTGTACTAAACTATTTCAAGATAATTTTAATGAATACAATTATGTGGTATCTCCTTCGGGGAGCTGTACTTTACACGTAAAAGAGCATATTCCTTTGAAAGGTAAAATTTACGAATTGATAGAGTTTATCACCGATATTCTAAAAATTGAAAGCCTTGAAGGCGAGTTTAAGCATAAAGTAGGTTTGCACCAAAGTTGTCATGGGCAGCGTGGACTACATTTAAGTCAAATGTCCGAACTCAATGCACCGTTTTTCTCGAAACCGGAGCAATTGCTAAAAAACCTTAAGGGTTTGGATTTGGTTATCTTGGATAGAAAAGACGAGTGTTGTGGTTTTGGCGGTACTTTTTGTGTGGCCGAAGAAGCCGTTTCGGTAAGAATGGGGCAAGATAGGCTTGCAGACCATCTAAAAAACGGGACTGAAGTCCTCACCGGTGGAGATACCTCGTGTCTGATGCACATGGAAGGTATTATTCGTAGAGAAAAGCATCCGTTGAAAGTAATGCATATTGCAGAAATTTTAAATCAAGCGATTGTAGTTCCGAGTTTAGAGTTATGAGTTTAGAGTTATGAGTTGCGAGTTTTTAGTTGTGAGTTTTGAGATTTAGTTTTGAGATTGAGGGGGTTTTGTTTAAATTTCATTTATAATTAAAACATAAAAAGAAATGAAAATTATTGCATTTGAAGATTTAATTGCATGGCAAAAAGCTCAAGATATTGCCGTGGCAATTTATAAT
>Ga0164293_10003551_pt1 | contig 13291 bp, 18 predicted proteins | sample GEODES118metaG_FD_111487 | JGI IMG/M metagenome (GOLD analysis project Ga0164293, IMG submission 111487) | Eutrophic lake water microbial communities from Lake Mendota, Wisconsin, USA - GEODES118 metaG | ecosystem: Environmental > Aquatic > Freshwater > Lake | place: USA: Lake Mendota... | reverse complement strand
TAATACATTTGTTAGATAATCATTTATATCAGAATCAAGTGCTACATCAGCTTCAATAATTGCCATTAAAAAAGAACGTTCAAATCCCGGACTTTGAACGTCGCATTCATTATCATCTTCACAATCTAGTAGTAACTGAAATAATTTTTTAATGTTTGACATTGTTTTAGGCAAGCACGTTTCAACAGTATGTTTTCCATTATCATACTTTTGACATTTAGTGATAAATTTATGGGCTGACATTTTATTATATATATATTAAAGATTAAAATATAAAAATAATATATAAAACAACGAATCATATAGATATGAATTATATTACGCCTATTAGTAAAAACATTGCTGATGTAGCATCTAATTATTTATCTTGGCCAAAAGATAATGCTGATACGACAATATTATCAAATAAAGAAATTTTAAAAATTGCTAGTATATTAAATAGTAGTTATATAGATAATCATTTAGTTGATTTACCAAAACTAGTTGTAGTTGGAACTCAATCAAGTGGTAAATCGAGTTTATTAAATTCATTAATAGGATTAGATATATTGCCAGTCGGTAAATCTATGACAACAAGGACTCCCTTACATTTAGAATTAATTCAAAGTACTATGGAAAGTCGTGTAGAATTTGGGGATTATTGTAATTTTCAATGGCAAATTGATAAAAAGATAGTAATTCATTATCCTATTCTTACTCAAGAACAGCGTGAAAGTATTCGTAATGAAATAGAAATACAAACAAATGTTAAAGCGGGGAGTGGTCTTAATATTAGTAATAATCCTATTTATTTAAAAATATATGCGTCAGGAATACCAAATCTTAGTTTAATCGATTTGCCCGGTTTAACAAGTGTAGCTATCACAGATCGTGGACAACCACGTGATATTAAAGAACAAATAATTAAGTTAGTTTCTAATTATATAGAACAAAAAAATACAATTATATTGGCTGTTATTGCTGCTCGGCCAGATATTGAAGCGGATATGGCCTTGGAGATAGTAAAAAATGCGGATCCAAAAGGTGAAAAAACAATTGGTGTTTTAACAAAATTAGATTTAATGAATGAAGATGCCGATGTAGGTATTTATTTAGAAAATACCTTAAGTAACGACTTGAAATTAAAATATGGATATTATGGTATTAGAAATAGAAGTAATCATGCTCAAACAATAGGTGAAGCGATTATTGCTGAACGTAATTATTTCTCCGGACATACTATTTATCGTCAAGAAAAATATCGGAATCGTCTTGGTATTCCTATCCTAAGTTTAAACTTAAGTAACATTCTTATTTATAATATTAAGTTATGTTTACCTAATGTATTATCAAATATAAATAATCAATTAGAGGAAACAAATAATGAATTGAGTATTTTAGGAACGAGTGTTCCATTAGATAAAGAGATTAGATTAACTATGTTAAATGGTTTACTAACTGGATATATTAAAAATTTTAGTCAAGCAATAGACCAAAGGGGTTCAACCCGACAAACGGGTCGTAAATTAAAGGAATCGTTTAATGAATTTCGTAAAAAAATAGAATGTATGAATCCCTTTTTAGAGTTAGACGATAATTATATTGTAGAAATATTGAAGTGTTATGATGGTATTCATATGAGTTTTCCTTACTTACCGATTGAAGTATTAGAAAATACATTAAGGGATAGTAAAATTCGTCCTATACATCAATTAACGGAACCAAGTCTTATTTGTCTACAGTCAGTATTAGATTTATTGAATGAATTAAATATAGAAATATTGGATAGTCAGCCTATAAAAAAATATCCAAATTTAATAAAACAAATAAAAAATATAGTTATAAGTGATATTTTTATGCCTCGTAATACAAAAACAATAGAACGTATTCGTGAATTAATTGAACAAGAGGAGTCTTATATTTGGACTGATAATAAAGATTTTAATAAAATAATGACAAGTGATTTTTCTAAAATAATCAGTCAAGATGGTTTTGATATTGCTCGATTTAAGGCGATTTTATATGAATATTATAAAACAATAGTAAATAATATTCGTGAAGTAGTTCCTAAAGCAATAGTGTATCACTTAATTCGTAATAGTGTAGATAATTTAAGTAGTGTTTTATTCGAGAAGATATTAGTTGGGGATACTATAAATTTATTGGAAGAATTTCCTGAGATTGAACAACGTCGTAAATTATTAGAAAAAAATCGTAAAGATTTAGTAGAAATAAAACGTTTAATAGAGACAATTTTATAATAAAAAATTAATAAAATAATAGAATATACGTATGTCAAGAAAATATAGAATAGATAAACCATTAGATGATTATGTGATATTGAATAATTTAGATGCTTTTAAAGCACAGATTACTGCTCAATCTCAATTTTGCGATGATGCTCAAGATGAAATCCGTCAATTAAATGATAAATTGAATCTACGTGAAAAAAAATATCAGCGTGTGAAGAGTGATTACAAAAATATGGTAGTAAAATGTCAACAATTAGAGAATGAGAATTCTAGTTTAAAATCACAATTAGAAGTATATAAATTATTATTAAGTAGTCAAATGATTCATTTCAATGGTCATATGACGAATCATTTGAATAGTATTCCTAAACCTCCGCCGCCACCGTCAATTATAAATAATACTAGTGATATTAGTTTAGGAACTCAAAACAAATTACCCAAAAGAATGGATAATGTATTAGATGAATTGCGATGTAAGATTAAAAAAATTGAATAAAATTGATTTGTATTTAAAATTAAATGAATAAGTACATATTAATTTAAAATACGTTGATGACAGATTCTGATACAAATAGTGTAGATAATGTATTGGAGTTAAGAGAGAAAATGGTAGAGAAGTTTTTAATGCTAACGGATGGAGATTATAAAATTGCTAAAAATTTAGAGATAGGTTGTTATAATGCTACAATTTTATTTGCGGATGAGAAGGGTTTTGTAAAAAAATGGGAAAATCCAGTATTTAAAAATAGTTATATCCATCGTTGTATTAGTGTATTTACGAATGTAGATGGTAGTAGTTATATAAAAAATGATAAATTAATGGATCGTATTAAACTTGGTGAAATTAAGGCTTATCATGTTGGAGCCATGCGTCCGCAGGAAATTTTTCCAGAACACTGGTCACAAATCAAAGAACAAAAAGAAAAGAAAGACAAAATGGCATATGAAATTCGAACAGAACATACCGTAAAAGGTATGTATAAGTGTGGTAAATGTAAGAATGATACAATTACTTATTATGAGGTTCAAACTCGAAGTGCGGATGAGCCTATGACATTATTTTGTAGATGTACAAATTGTGGTAACCGTTGGAAGAATTAAGTATGAATTATATATAAAAAAATTGTATATATATTATAATAATAACGTATAAAATGCAACGTGGTGGTAATTATTGTGAAATGCCTACAAGGCGTATAACTAAAACTTCATATGAACGTCCAACTACGACATATCAAGATACATTACAAACAGATGAAGCTATGTTAGAAAAACTGGCGGGTTATGAAGAAGTTACTATGCCAGAACATATCGAATATAGAGTACATACTCGATATATAACGTATAAGGACGGAAAACCAAAGTTTTGTTTAGGTGGATTAATGATGCGTGTATATCCAGATTATGTTGTTATGTCGAATGGTTCAGTTAGCTGGTCAGTCCAACGTGATTACTTGGATAAAAACGGCAATAGTTATGGTAAGACTCGTTTTTTTAAATATGTAAGTAAGGATACTCGTAATCAGCTAGTTATTCAGGAGCAACAAAGTGAAATAGAACGATTACGTATAGAGAATGAACGTTTAAAACAAGGTCAACCCGTTTCAAATAAACCAAAATTTTTTTAATGTTCTATAATATATATAATGGAAGATAAAAATCTTTATGATAATGTTCCGGGTATAATTGAATTATCTACTAAGGATTTAGTTCGTAATGCGGATGGTTCAGTATTACCTGTTAGAAATGAATTTAATAATAAAGTATATATGTTAGTGTTTTATGCTCCTTGGTGTGGACATTGTAGGAATATGGTAACGGATGTAAAAGATTTATCAAATACTTTAAAAGATGAGGGTTTTATGGTAGGAACAATCAATTGTGAGAGAAATAGTGATTTAAGTGATAAAATAGTAATTGATAGTTTTCCACAGATATATTTTGTTAAAGATAACAAAGCAAAGAAATATAATGGGTCAAGAGATCTAGAAAGTTTAGTCAGTTTTTTATGTGAAACATTGGGTAAATGTGGTCAAAAAAAATAACTTTTAAATAATATATATGGATTATTTAAAGGATATAGGTTTAATTTTATCAGAAAATAAGTGGACTATATTGTTTATCGTATTTGGTATATTAATAGCCTACAGTGTTGGTAAATCTATTGCGGAGAATAATGAAGACAAACCAGAATATTTTGAAAATCGATGTATAAAACAAAAAAGGTTGTATGAAGATAATAAACCAGTAAAATGCGAAGAAAAAGATGAAGTAGTCAAAAAAGTAACTGTAGCAAGTGCAAGTTGTCCTAAAATGCCAAATATGAAAGATTATATGCGTAAGGAGGATTGTCCTGATTTGAGTGATTATGTTCATAAATCCTTACTACCTGATTTAAATAATTATATTTCTAAAAATTATGTAAAGGAAAATTATATTTCACGTGAATTATTAAAAAAAAACTATATGCGAAAATGTGACTGTAGACCAATTCCTCCAAAAGATGTTCCAATTCAAGAATTAGAAGAACCTCCATGTGACCCTATTCCTATCAAGAAAATAGCATGTCAAACTATTCCAGTGAAAGTAGATTCATGTGAACCTAAACCAATTGAACAAAATACATGTGATAAAAATGTAGAGAATAAAAAAATACAGGATTATTTAGATAAAAATAGAGACAATATGGATGTTACCTATAGCACTCTAGATGATGCCTTTTGTAATAAAAAATCTTGTTTTGTTAATGGATACCCCGACGGTTTACATCCATTAAAATAAAAATATTATAAAAAAGTATATAATATGTGGATATACTTTTTAATATTTATTTTAATATTTATGTTAATTATTATTAATAATAATAGTTTTAACGTAATTGAAGAAGAACACTTTACTAATAAACAAAAAGCTATTGATGAAATTAATAATTTAAAAAGAATTTTAGGTCAGCAATTAATAATAGGAAATAAAGAACTAAATCCAAATCACACCCCTACTGCTAATATTAGAGTAAATAATAAATATAAATTGTTAATTAAAGATCCCGTTGAAACTCAAATTCGTTTTAAGGCGGAGAAAGATTATGGATTTGAACATATGCGTCCTGATATAAATAATCCATATAAAACAGATGGCTATAGTTATATCAATCCGGCTTTATGGGATGTTCCACAGAGCAGACCTCCTATATGTATCCCTCAAAAAGGTTATGAAGCTACTGTTCAACCATTACCTACCACGGGTACACCTCTAGAAGCACTTGAATGGAAAGAGGTTTTACCGAGATTTACCTACAATCAAGTATATGACCCTAAATATTATTATCCAGGTTATCAATCAATTTAATGTATCCATAAAATCTAATATAGCAAAACGAGCTTTGTTAGAAAAACGAACTTTGTCATTTTTCCAAGTGTTACATTTTTGAATTATATTACTGTAGTATACAGGCTCTAATTTTTTTGAAACACATTTTACAAATTCAATATAAACTTCTATTGTTTTTTCAACTATTTCCTTATCATCATTTTGTAATTCATTTTCTAAAAATATTAATTTATTTTTAATAATATTAATATCTAACAAATTGGTTCGATTAAAGATTAATCCCAAAAAAATAAATCCATTTTTAAAAATTAAATTATTTCGCGTATCTATACAAAGTTGATTATAATTCGATAAGTCAATTTTTATAATATGTATTTCATCTAATTTTTGTATTAGTTTTTCAATGATATTACTAATTTGATTTAAATTACTAAGCAAAGTTATTAATAAATCTAAATTATTTTCTTGTTGTAATCCTATATTTAATATTAAATCTAATAAAATAGTATTCGCCTCTACACTATTTTCTACTTCATTTTTAATTTTTTTTTGTAATGTATCAAAATTTGTATTAGAAAGTTGATTTAAATATAAACTTAGATTTTCTTTAATTTTTTCACTCTCTTGTTTTTGACTCGATTTTATACCTAATCTAATATTTGTACCTTTTTTCCATCCTTCTATATTATTTTTTAACATTAAATAATGATCACGTGTAGCATCATCTACAACACATGTATTATTTTCTAAAAACCAATTCAAAATATTAATACTCAATGATACATTTTCTAAATTTATAGTCATATACTATAATTATATTTATAAACATTTTCTTTAAGTTTTAGTAAAAGATTATAAAACTTAATTAAAATGATTTAACCGAAACACTGGATGATTATAAGATTGTAGAGTAGAATATTTATCCGGAATACGAGCAGTATTTTGTGCCGCTGGAGCACTGCCCCATAAATTTGTTAAATTATTATTACTTTGTGGATTTAAAATAGGAGCTACTTGCTGAGAACGTTTTCTATCCTCTTCACTTATATTTAATCCCCATCGAGCATTAGCATATTTCAAATCAGTATTATCACGAAAAACAACATCAGATACAATATTATTATTCATCAAAGGTATACTAAATTTTTCTAATGGATTTTGAACAAGCACCGGTTGTAAAAACACATAAAGACACATTATAACAATAAAAACTAAACTAACAGTTATTAAATCACGATTCATTATATAATACAAATTGAGAAAAAATATTCCATTAAGCTCCAATATTTAATGTGCTAATCAACCGACCCTGATAATCTTCCTGTCCCGTATGCCATAAATCAATTGTAATATCTACAAATATTTTACCTTGGATTAAACGCCAACGATGGCAAAAAAGCCAGTCTTCAGAATAATAATGGTCATTTACTATAGCACAATCAAATAAAGAATACGCATAACGATTTTCTTCACCATGGAGAAATCCACAATCATCCGTATATTTACATTCGGGATGAGCTTTTATCATTTTATCAATACAACTACGTTGAATCATCATAAAACCTGTCGCTAATGTGTAAATTTCCATTAAATTATTCTCAATTCTATTCTGATCCTGTAAATAATTAAAATTATAATGAAGCAAATTATGATATATCATTTGTGTATCAGTTAAAGGCTGATTAAAAGGAGACTTCTTACGTTCTAAAATATTCTTAATACCTTCTGAACTTAAACGGTCCCAATGATACTTTTTAATTGGATAAATACCTCCAACTAATTCTTTATCAGCTATAATCAACTTGGTTACATGAATAGGCTCCCAAGTAATATCACTATCAATAAAAAGAATATGAGTCATTTCTGGATCAGACATTGCCTTAGCAACTAGATTATTACGACCACGTGTGATTAAACTTTCATTACGAATAAATTGTAACACAATTTTAATACCCAATTTTTCTAATGACTCTTTAGTTTCCATAATTTTTAATATATAATTAACATGACACAACCCACCGTAACAAGGTGTCAAAATATATAATTTAACTTTATTTCTTGATAAATATTCATTGACACGATTATCAAAATATTCTCTATTTACGGTAGTACTATCGGCTTGATTACTTGGCTGTTGAACATTTACTGCCATTTTTTTTTTCAAGTCATCTAGATAAGCCTTTACTTTATCATCCTCACTTTGAACAGACGTTTCAACCGGTTGTGCTAGCTTTGCTTTCAAACTATCTAAATAATTTTTTATTTTTTCATCTTCACTAATTTGATCATTTTTACCTTCTACCAGTTGATTTTCCGATATATTTGACATTATATAATAATATGTATTCACAATTCTTTAAATAGTGATATTTACGATTTTAATGCTAATTTGTCACACAAAATATCTTTTGATAAATTTTTAGATATATATATATCGACCCATTAAGCAAAACCGGTTTATTTACTTTTAATTTACTACAAATATAATTAAAATCTTTATCTAATTTCATTTTTATTTTTAGTTAAATACATCATATCAGTAATAAAATATTTCATAAATTAATAATACATTACATATACTATATATCTATTTTAACTATAAAAAAAAATTGTATATATAATATATAAAAAAGTTCATGTCTAGTTTAATAAACTACATATATTATAGTATTTATGGTGATAATACTGAAAGTATTCATCATAAAAAGTATGGATGGATAAAGGGGGAATCCTATGGAAAAGCAATCAAGCATATTTTTGAAATAGGATTTTGTCATAATGCTATAAAACAATTGGATTTACGTTGTAAGTGTCCACCCGTATATGACCAAGGAAAATTAGGTAGTTGTACTGCTAATGCAATCGGATTTGCTTATCATTTTGATGAACTAAAACAAAATAGTCAATCTCCATTTATTCCTAGTCGTTTATTTATTTATTATAATGAAAGAAATATGGAAGGGCATACAAGTGAAGATAGTGGTGCTGAGATTCATGATGGAGTCCAAACTATTAATACAATAGGTGTTTGTCAAGAAGAGATGTGGCCATATGATATAAATAAATTCACTGAAAAACCATCAGATAATTGCTACGAAATAGCAAAAAATCATCAATCAGTAAGTTATAACGCATTAGACCAAAATATAGACCAATTCAAAGCAGCTATTATATCAGGATTTCCAGTTGTTTTTGGATTTAGTGTGTATGAGAGCTTTGAAAGTGCCGATGTTACTAAAACTGGAAAAATGCCTATGCCTAAGGAAGGAGAAAAAATATTAGGAGGACACGCCGTAGCCCTAGTCGGTTTTGATGATACAAATAATGTATTTATTGTTCGTAATAGTTGGGGAGAAAATTGGGGAGATAAAGGATATTTTTATATGCCATATGAATTTATTAAAAACAGTGATTATGCTAGTGATTTTTGGGTTATAACTAAAACAAATGATACTAATAAAAATATATTAGAAAATCATATTAAAAACAAGCTTTTTCAACAAAAACTACTTGATAATTTAATCTATATCAATGATAAAGAGAGTGTACAAGTTGATCAATCTATTATAATTTCTAAAAGAAATCGTAGAAAACATAAGCAACACTAAAAAAATAATAAATAAATAGAATATATGAATATTACAATTAATCATATTCTCTATTTTATTACTGGATTAGCTATATTAGCATATTTACTCAAAATTAATCGTGCTATATACTATTTTATTATGAGTAGTATGACAGTTGTATTCTATCTAGTATCGAATGAATTAACGATGAGTATATGTATTTCAGGTGTAGTAACCGCTTTAATCTATGTTTATTTAGATAAACAACCTTTAAAAAAACGTAAAAGTATGTTAATATTAGAACATATGTCAGATAACGAAAATTCTAAAAAAAACGATGATATAGAAGATGAAAATCTTAAGAATAGTAAGGAAGATGATAAAGATAGTAAGGAAGATGACGATTTTGAACCAAAAGAGGAAAATAAAATAGATCATAAAAATTCATATTTAGAATTATTTAAAAGTTTAAAACCAGATGAAATTAATTCGCTCAATTCTGACACGCAAGAACTAATCAAAACACAAAAACAACTTATAGAAACACTCCAATCAATGGGACCAGCCTTAAAAGAGGGAAAAACTATTTTAGATACATTTAAAAATTATTTTAATGATGGAGGTATTGAGAAATTAAGTTTATAAAATATAATAATAACATATAATGAATAATTATTATTATTTTTTATCTATAAAATTAATATCAATTGTTTTTTATTCAGTTTTATATTTTATATTTGGATTTATTACATCAATTAGTTTAAATAGTGTTATGTCTAGTTTAAATGAAGAAGATATAAAAAATAAAAAAAATAATCCAAAATACATTGTAAAAGTTATTTTGGATATTATATTCAATTTTGCTCTTATAGGTGTTTCATTTTATTTTATACGTAAAATAGTTAAATATTATATACCTTATCCATTAGATGGAGTAGCTGGTTTTGATAAAATGAAGTTAAAAGAAATACAAGGTGGTATAATTATTGCTACAATTTATATGACTTTTCAAACAAAACTAATATCGAAACTAAATTTTATTAGACAATTAATATTTTAATACATATATTTTATTTAGAAGGATTATCTAATATTTTATTCCATATACCTTTTCTATTTTTTAGATCAGTAGTATATAGAAATGATTTTTCCAATACTAAACGTATCAATTTTGATAATGATACATCACATAATTCATTAAAATATTTCTTTTCATTCGTGTATCTTTCTCTGAAATGTAGAGCATCCCATTCATATAATAAATCCATTATAAATGTCATTAAACTTAATAGATAATCCCTATCAAATATATTATGCTTTACTCGTTGTTTAATATAAGATATATCTAAAAATTCATCTATTTTATTTTTTGGGCTATTTTCAGGTAGTATTTCATTTAAAAATGTTTTTAATTCAAATAAATTAGAATATATTACTTCGTAATCTCCTGCTGCTATATCATTTTCTATTTTATCCCAATAAGCTCTACTCATTATTTCCGCAACAGCATTAAATTTATGTTCTTCCATTTGAATTAATATAGTATCTAACATACTTAGACATCCTATTTTAGAACAAGATATTCGTATTTTTTCTATTAATTGTTCATAGTGAGGTTCCCATTCATTACGTGTAGTTTGTTCTATAATATTATTTGTATTTTGAGTTTGTAATTCTATGGATTTTTTGATTTGTAGTATATTATAATAGAAACAGGCAATATCTGTTACAAATTGTTCATAATCATTTGCTTTCCATTGATTAAAATTAGTTAAATAGTCATCAATAATATTATTTATGGGATTATCACGTTTAAGAATAGCTAAAATGACACTTCTACATTTACCCCATATCATATCATTAGCGTCCATTTCATTTTTAAATTTATATATCATAAGCGACATCCATATACAACGACTGTCTTTTAATGAATATGTTCCGATAGTATTATTTCGAACAGTTTTTAAATATTTTTGTCCATCATTTAGAGTTTTTACATTCTCAATAAATTCTCTAAATGATGATACTATTATATAATCTATATTTGACATTAGGTTCTTGTTATAATATTTTTAGAGAAAATAATGTGAAACTATATAAAAATAATTTAATGAAATGAAATTATTATGTCACTGTTAGATTTTATAAAATCTATTTATAGAGAAGAGTTTGATGAAAAGTTAAAATCAATAAGTTTAACCCGAGGACTTTCAGTTGTAGAATTTTACTTAGAAAATAATAAGTATTATATTGATATGGATAATAAAGTATACACGGAAGACCATAGTAAAATGAAATTACATGGAATAGAAATAGGTCATTTAAAAGATGGTATAATTTATATAGGAAGTTAAATTAATATTTTTTTAGGCGTTTTAATGATGATTTACGTGAGGATTTCTTGACGCGTTGACGACGTGAACCGCCTATTTTTTTGCCTAATACTGTAGAAAGTTGTCCCTCATCCGTATATAAAATAGTATTTCCCTTAATACCATATGTATAATGATTCGTTGCTTTAATTCATTTTAATAACCATTCTTTTTGTTTTTCATTCAATTGAACTTGTGTGTGAACTAAGTCAACGGCATATAATCCATTCAATGGTTCTAAATATAATGTAAACATTTTAATTAGTGTATATATATAAAAATTAAATATTGGATGATTCAAGTCATTTTAGTATAATTGAATAAAAAATTGATTTTATTATAAAAACATATTTATAATATATATTACATAAAATGAAGTTTTGTAAGAAATGCAACAATATGCTTTATATTCATTCAACTGAAAATGTGGTTGAAATAAAATATACATGTCGTAATTGTGAATATAAAGAAATAGATAAAAATCCAACACGATGTGTTTATGAAAATATATATAACCAAACAAATTCTACACATGATATTATTTATAATAAATATACAAGACATGATGCTACATTGCCTAGAGTAAATACTATAAAATGTATTAATCAAAATTGTATTAGTAATAAAAATTTGGAAAATGTTTTGATTTTAACAGATTTATCTATTCATCAAAATAGGGAAGATTTTGATACTAAATGTAATGATATTTTAAGTAAATTTGGTAATCCTGAAACAGTTTCATTAGATGAAGATACTTTAGTTATTAAGGCTAACAGAGATAATATAGTTGAATTGCGGTCTAATTTATCACAAATTCATAGTTTTATTGAGTATCATGATACATTAGATTCGCAAATTATCTTTATTAAGTATGACCCGGATGAATTAAAATATGTATATATTTGTGATTATTGTAATACCAGTTGGAAAAAGTAGATTTATATTTTATTAAAAAAATTGATCAAAATATAAAAAGATAAGTGAATAATATATTACAACTATGAGTGAAGAACATGATTTTGATGATGATACAGTTAGTGATATAGAGGATGATATTGAAGATTTAGAAGGTGCTGAATATGATGAGGGTGATGAAGAAGTAGAACCAGGCGTATTTGTTCTAGATGAAGAGGATGAAATAGTTGCGGAAGAGGAGGAGGATGATGAAGATTTAGAAAATTTAGAGGATATTGATGAAGATGAAAATTTAATTAATGTAAGTGACAATCATAAGTTTGAAATAGTTAGTAAGGATAAAACATATGAACGTTTAGAGAATAAAAAACGCATCGGAAATCCGATAATGACAATGACTGAACTAACTAAAATTATAGGAATTCGTTCTCAACAAATTGCTTCCGGAATGTCTCCACTAGTTGAAGTAGATAAAGATATTAAAGATACTAAGTTTATAGCTATAAAGGAATTACAATCTAAAAAGATACCATTAATTATAAGACGTTATTATCCTAATAATATGTATATGGATTGGCGTGTAGAAGATTTAATGTTACCTAAGAACATTTTATTCTAGAGATACATTTTTACTGGTAATTTAAAATAATAATAATCTGAATAAGCTCGTTTTTCTTCTAAATAATCTCTTATATAATCGACTGTAATATTATCTATTTCAAAGTCTAATTTTTTTGATATTTTTTTTTTAATTTGTTGTATTAGTTTAGTATGTTGTTTTTTGTAAGATTCTTTACAGAGAATATATTCGTTATAATCACTTGATTTTTTATAATTTTGTAAAAATTCATTTGTATAATCATTTAAATCTTTA
>Ga0164293_10003550_pt1 | contig 13293 bp, 7 predicted proteins | sample GEODES118metaG_FD_111487 | JGI IMG/M metagenome (GOLD analysis project Ga0164293, IMG submission 111487) | Eutrophic lake water microbial communities from Lake Mendota, Wisconsin, USA - GEODES118 metaG | ecosystem: Environmental > Aquatic > Freshwater > Lake | place: USA: Lake Mendota, Wisconsin... | reverse complement strand
GATGACATAGAGGAAATTCAGATGATAGATGCTAACTCTGGAAAGAAAATTAGGTCAGAGCCTAAAATCGTGATTCCGCCTGCCAATTTGTTTGTGACCGGAAAAGAAGTCATGCAGGAATCTATAAAGCTGATTCAGGATGATATGGTGGCTCAAATTAAGTATTTTGAGAGCGAAGGTCGGGTGTTGGAGGCTCAAAGAATACAAGAGCGTACGGAATTTGATTTGGAAATGATGCGTGAGTTGGGCTATTGCAGCGGTATAGAGAACTATTCAAGGTATTTTGACAAACGCAAGGCGGGTGAACGTCCTTTCTGTCTTTTAGATTATTTTCCGGAGGATTTTCTGTTGGTGGTGGATGAAAGCCATGTAAGTATGCCGCAAATCAGGGCCATGTATGGTGGAGATAGGTCTCGAAAAACAGCTTTGGTAGAGTATGGTTTCAGGCTGCCTTCGGCTATGGATAATCGCCCATTGACTTTTCAGGAGTTCGAAAGCCTAACGCCCCAAACTATTTTTGTAAGTGCCACGCCATCAGATTATGAACTGAATATGGCCGGTGGGGTAGTGGTGGAGCAAATTATTAGGCCAACTGGACTTTTGGATCCTGAAATTGATGTAAGACCAAGTCTCAACCAAATCGATGATCTTTTAGATGAAATAAACGGCAGAATCAAAAAAGATGAGCGTGTGTTGGTGACTACACTTACCAAACGCATGGCTGAGGAATTGAGCAAATATTTAGAGAGAGTCGGTATAAAAGGACGTTACATTCACTCCGAAATCAAGACGATGGAAAGAGTGGAGATTTTGCGTGAATTGCGTTTAGGAGTAATTGACGTTTTGGTGGGCGTAAACCTTTTGCGAGAAGGATTGGATTTGCCAGAAGTTTCTTTGGTGGCCATTATGGATGCCGATAAAGAGGGTTTCTTAAGAGATATTCGTTCATTGATACAAACCATCGGAAGAGCAGCACGTAACTCCAACGGCAAAGTGATAATGTATGCCGATCGCATGACGGGATCGATGCAAAAGGCTATAGATGAGACCAATAGGCGTAGAATTATACAAATAGAATACAACGAAGCCAACGGAATTACACCAACCACTATTCTGAAAAGTAAGGAGGCCATTATGGAGCAAACCTCTATTGCGGACTTTAAACCTTCTACAAAAGGCTATTATGTAGAACCTGATAGAATCAACTTGGCGGCAGATCCGATAATGGCCTATATGGGCAAACCACAATTGGAAACACTCTTCAAAGAAGCCAAAGCCAAAATGGAAAAGGCAGCCTCAGAATTAGACTTCTTACAAGCAGCCAGATTTAGAGACGAAATGAATCAATTGAAAGAAAGGCTAGGGGAGTTGGAAAAGGTTGGTTAAAGATTTAATTCCCCGAATTATTGGGACTTTGAAAGTTTAAATGGCAGGCTATTAATGACTTTCGGGGTTGGAGTTACTTATAAATTTAACTGATTTAAAAATCTACTTTAAAACTAAAAATTGGTACCAAAGGCAATGCATAACTGTAAAGTATGTTTTTGGTGCTGTTGTTGTATCGTTCTTGGATTATATTTTTTCGGTTTGTTAGGTTTTGTATATCAGCACTCAATGCCCAAGTTGCTTTTTTAAGGTTAATCTTTAATGCCAGTCCCAAATCTATTCTCCAATAGTCGGGCAGTTTAGGCTCAAATGCTTTTGCAACATCATTAACTGTAGTATTTCTTTTTATTGATTCAGCCAAATTTATTGGAATATACCTATTGCCACCCCTCCACATTAGACGGCTATTTACCACCAAAAATTTATTTTTTTGTTTGCTGACAGAAAATTCTTTCCCGCCGAGAATATTTCCCGCATAGGTATTATTAAAAACTGTATTTCGCCATTTGCCATCCCTTGCCAAAAACTTAGAATCGAATAATGACCCCGTGAACATAAAATAATAGTTTTTATTAAAGTAACGTTCTAAGGTAAGCTCTATTCCTTTATTTTCGCCTTCACCTTCGTTGGTCATTACGTTGTTAATAAGTCCAGCCGATGCATTGAGCATGGAAAACAAACTCCTTCGGTTGGTATCAATAGGTACTTCAAATAGTTTTTGGTAATAAGCTTCAATTTTTAGATTCCAATTCGGATTTAGTATCCTATTATAGCCCACGACATAATGTGCGGCACGTGTCAGTCCTAAGTTTTCATTTGGCTTTTCGAAAATTTCTCCTGTTTTTCTCCTTTTCAAAAGATAGACCGAGATTGGCTCAAGGCGGCTGTGTAAACCAAAACCGGCAGTTAAAGCATTTTTAGTATTTACTTGATATTTTGCTGCAAGCCTAGGTTCAAACGTTTGATTATTGTTGAGCAAAAACTTATTATAATGAACTCCTCCAGAAAAGCTGATTTTTCTATTAATATTAAATTTTAACTGGGAATAGGATTGGAAAAAAAACGTATTATCATGTTCAAATAGAAAATTCACTAATCTATTCCGTGAATTATCTCTCCGATTATCGTCAAATTCGTAACCCAAATTGCTAAAGACAATTCCCGTTCTGAGACTTGCTTTTGAGCTGATTTTGTAATTGTAAAAAGACGAAAAACGGAGGTTGTCATATTGAAACAATTTTTGTTTGTTCACCACCCAAGTTTTGTTGGAAAGTAAAATTTCCTCAAATTCTTCTGCTCTTTCCCTTGAAGCCATCAAAACCGAATATAAATATCCTTTTTTGCCTACCGAATAAGTATTGCTCAGGCCTATTACACCCGTATTGCCCTGATTGTTTTGTACAGAGTTAAGGTCTTTGTCATCAGTTCGATTGAGACCACCAAAACCCCACAACGCAAATGTACCTAATTTTTTTGTAGGAAAATTAAGAGTGAAATTCATGTCTCTGTAAGCAGGGCTGAACCCACCAGTTTCGATTTTTAGTAGTCCAGATTTTAGCAATAATTCTAAAGTTGAATATCTAAAGTTAAATCGATAAGAAGCCCCTTTTTTGTTGATTGGGCCCTCGGCTGAAGTTTCAATGCCTATCACACTCAATTGTGCCATGAACTCATGTTTTTGATTATTTCCTCGTCTAAATTTCAAGTCAAAAACACCAGACAAAGCATTTCCATATTCTGACGGAAATGCACCAGTTAGAAAATCCGAATTTGCTAAACTGCCACTGTTCAACATGCTAATTACCCCGCTTGTGGAACCTTGGCCATCTCCAAAATGATTCGGGTTCGGTATTTCCACTCCTTCAATTCTCCAAAGTAATCCTTTGGGTGAGTTACCCCTAATTACGATTTCATTGTTTTGGTCGTTGCCAGAAGAGGTTACGCCGGCGAAAGACATAACCATTCTAGAAGCGTCAGCATATCCACCGGCATATCTATTGCTTTCTTGAACGCTAAATTGCCTTCCACTGACCAGTGCCATATCATTGATGGTTTGGTCTTTTAGATTTTCTTTGTGAACTACAAGCTCGTTTAAAGTCGTTACACTCTCCGATAGTTCTACAGACAATACAGTTTCTTTTCCACTTCCAAGTTCAATGTTTGCCAAAGTAGATTTATCGTAACCTACCAAAGAAAAATAAAGTGAATATCGTCCAATTGGTAATTTCGGACAAGAAAACGAACCGTCTGTACTTGAGCTTACGGTGAGATTTATAGGTAAAATATTCACATTTACACCAGGTAAACCTGCCTGGGTTTCCTTATCAATTATTTTTCCACGAAGATTCTGGGTAGGAGTTTGGCCAAACCCCGCTACTACAAAAAGAGCAAAAAATATAAAATGATAAACTTTTGACATCATAATTATCTCAGGACAAATGTATGGTTTCAAAAGCAAATCCGCAATACTGCATATTGAGCAACCCAAACATAATTACTTTATTTTGAAAAACTTTTGCCATCCTTCTGTTGGGGCTATTCATTGTTCTCTAAGGAATTTCTGTTTTTAAAAGAACGCTGTTTAGTTACTGATTCATGACATTTTCTGTAAACACTTACTTTTAGTGTTTTAGGCAGTCATATTTCCAAAGGTATTCCCGCTTGTCGAAATTTGGCAAAATAGCAAATTTTATAAATTACCATAATAAACGGACTACTTTAGTTATTTTAGCACAGATATCCATCAAGGTCTTGGATGCTTACTTGCTTTCGGGCAATGCATGCAAAAGTTCTAAGCCAACTGAAGAACGAGGTTTAAATCCTTCCCAAGTTTTGGTATTGGAATCTTGCGGTACAGTCAGGTATTTGCCAAAGTCTTTCTGCTTTAAATGAATTCCTAAAAACGCGGTCACAAAATGCTGATTGATGTTATTGATGCGTTTTTCGTTCCATGAAGGTTCGGCGTATCTATAATATTCGTCAATGTGCAAACCGGGTTGTAGAGATTCTGCCGGCGGAGGATTTGGAGCCACATTGTGGCGGGCGTTCATGTAGGTCAGCATATATCTATCAGTATTTACCACACCATTATAGATTGCTTTTATTCCTTTTTCATATCCAGAAATATCGTCTTGGTTTCCTGCAAAAAAGAAAGTGGGTATTTTCAGACCTTTCAAACTTTCAGTATCCCAAACGCCACGCTCCATGCCCCATGGAGCAAATGCTACCACCGCTTTTATTCGTGGATCTAAGCTTGCTTTATACTCAGCATTTGAGCCCAATCTGCTTTCTAAGGCCTTGCTTCCACCTGTCATGGCACCGAAAAGTTTCAGGGAATTATCGCTATATCCCGCTCCAGCAACATTTAAAACTCCATAACCGCCCATCGAATAGCCAATTAAACCCGTATTATCGGCATCAACTAATCCTGCAAGAAATTCTTTGCTTTTTCCAAACTCTGCCATTTGATTTAAAACAAAAAGAACATCTTTTGAGCGATTGAGCAAGGTGCTTGGAAATGCCGCAGCATCTCTAAAGGTAGATTCCGTGTGGTCAATAGCCACTACAATATAACCTTTAGAGGCTAGGTTTTCGGTTAAATAAGTTAGGAGTAATCTCGATCCCAAATAGCCGTGTGAAACTATTACGAGCGGGAATTTTCCTACTGAACTCAAGGGTTTTGCATCTCTTGCGGCTCTTCCATTAAAAGTAAACGGAATTAACGGCCTTTTGGGGTCGTTCGAAGAACCCATTACTTCGTCATAAACGACCCATTCTTTTTGTTCAGTACTTATGTTTGCTGGATACCAAACCTCAATTTTCAGTTTTCTATCATAAAATGCCGTTTCTGTGCCTTTAGATTTCAAAATATCCAGCTGGTTTTTATTGGTAAAATTTAATGTTCGTACCCCAACTTTATATTCGCCCCGAGCCGATAAAACGGGTGCATCTGGAAGAGCATCGCCATAGACGAAGTCTGTTTTTTGTGCTAAAGAAGCGAAAGAGATAAGGAAGACCAGAGCAAGACTGAAAAGCTTATAACTTTTTTTCATTTATTGTTTTATTAAGGTTTGAATGTGTAACAAAGCTATGAAAGGATTGTTCATTTGATTCTAAATTACAAAAAAAAGCCCATCCAGAATATACTAAATGGGTAATTTCTATCTCTGAATGATTTTAATTTTTAGGTACCAAAACACCATCTGCCACAAAAGCCAGCTCCGTTTTTGGCGATGTGATTTTCGCGATTTCTTCTTTTGATTTGCCGGCGTCTTCGGCATAGTGCTGTAATTCCGCCACACTAGTAGTTTTTACGGCAGGAATTCCCTCAAAAATTACTTTTTTCCCAGCAATATCTTTAGGAACAAAAAAACCATAATCCTTAAATGTTACTCGCATGGTCTGGCCATCGGCAGTTTTGATTTTCATCCAACATCCCGCTGCTTGACAAACCGATTCCACTTCTCCTTCAATTTTTACGGGAGTAGCCGCAAAATCTTTTTTGGCTTTTAATGAAGCAGCTTCGGTCGATCCTTTCGGTTTAATTTTCTTTCCAAAAGCATCATATTTTTGCCCAAAGGCAATACTAGTCAAACCCAAAAATAGAATTGTGATAAATAAATTTTTCATTTTGTTGATTAATTTAAAACCTCCAGCCAACCTTTACAGACTTGACCGTCGGGTATTGTTAATAAATAATAATACGTTCCAGCATTTATTTTATTTCCCCAGTCGTTTTGATAATTGAAATCCTCGAATATCTTTTTTCCCCAAGCATTAAAAATCTGTAAGGCACTTGTGGGGTATCCAACTACAAAGGTATCATTTTTTTTGTCATTGTTTGGTGTTATAACATTCGGGATGATTCCGTCGTAAGTTTTCAAGTCAATGTTTTTACTTACTTCAAAAGTACAGCCCGAATTGCTCAATCCTTTCAAAGTGAGGACAGTATTTAAGTTGGTTTTGACCGAAAAAAAGGAGACATCGGAAGTTTCGGGATTTTCTCCAATTTTCCAAATATAGCTTGAAGCACCGCTGCTTTTGTTATTAAAAATTACCTCAGACGGTTTATGACAGGCATATTTATAGTCAAAATCAAAGGCAAGTTTTACGCTCTCGTCCACAGTAATTACCACCGATTTTTGAGGATTACAGCCGTCGAGATAAAATGCTTTTACAACGTAAGTGCTTGTTTTGCTTGGCTTTACACTTATGCTGGCTTTGGTGGAGTCCGAAATTCCTTCTCCCGACCAAACAAATCTATCGGCCAATCCTGATGTATTTAAACTTATGGCATTTCCTTTACAAACAGTTGAATTATTGGTAGCTCCAAAGTCTGTTTTGGTGTTTTCGACATTTACTTTGATGTTTTTCTTTATGCTACATTCTTCGTTAGCAATCTCCACAGTGAAAACTTGGGTATTCTGTACTTTGGTCGTTACGCTATCTTTTGTAGAGATGGTAAAAAATTGTGCAGGAGACCACTTATATGTTTTTCCGCCCGATGCATTCATAAATACTTGAGCACCTGGACAAACTGTGGTGTCTTTAGAAACTGTGTTGGTGAAGGATTTAACCTTCAAAGTTCTGAAGGTAGAATCGACTGCCTTGCAAGTGACTTTATTATAGGCTATTAACTTTATTTTGTATTGGCCCGAATCCGTAAAAGTATAGTTGATGTTTTCTCCAGTAGAAACTTTCGAATTGTTGACGTACCATTCAAATGTTTCGCCACCAACAGTATTGTTATCAAAATCTATCTTAGTAGGGGCACAGATTTCTGTTGGATTTACTTTTGAGCCGTCTTTGAGGTCAAATTTGGCATTAAGAGCATCTAAACTAAATTTAAAAGCCGCCATGTTACAATTTCCATTTCTATGGTTCGATTCTACGGCATTTTTTAGTGGAAATTCTACAAATCCAAATGTCTTGCACACACAAGCCGAATGATAAATGGTGCCATTTTTGTCGAAACGGCAAGTTCCGCCATCTAGGTGGTCGCCACGCTCTTCGTCGGCTTTGGCGGGTGGAGTTGACCCAAAATAAGTGCCATAAAGCAATGATTTGAAGCCTTTTTCGAAAATAGCAAAGTAGTAATTACTTCCAGAAGTGGTTTTTTTAAAGGCATTTTCGGTTATTGGTAATCCTTTTGTGGTGCTGTTTTTGTTAAAACCGTTTTCTGAGTTTACCCTGCCACCCCAACCAGAAACATAAATATTTCCACAGTCATTTACCATAAAGGCAGTAGGAACTATGTCAACTGTACCGAATCCACGTCCAGTGCCAAATATGGATGAGAATTTTGAGACAGAGAGGTTGTTGGACAAAACTTGCAGAAATTGACCACTTTTGGCGTTTTGATAAAGACCACTCGTAACCGCATATTCGCCAAGAGTTGAACCTAACGTATACACATTTCCTTCTAAATCCAGGTCTATCAAGTGTGCCAAATCTCCTTTGGAAGTACCTATAAAAGTGGAAGCAGAAAGTCTATTGTTTTCTATTTTTACTATGAATCCTTCGGTATCACCGCCAAAAGTTTTTCGGAAACCCTGACTCGTAATGGGGAAATCTTTGCTCAAAGTTACACCACAGACATAGATATTATTGGCTTTGTCAACTCTTATACCGTATGCGGCGTCATAATTGCTTCCACCAATAAATGTACTGAATATTAGCTTGTTGCAATATTTATTTAGCTTGAAAACTACTGCGTCGTAGGTCGATTTTTTGGTTTGAGTGGCTCCTGCTACGGGGAAATTCGATGAAGTGCTTACGCTAGCAACATAAATATTGTCTGTGGCATCCACATACACTTCTCCTCTAAATTCGTCACCGTAATTTTGTATTTCTAAAGCCCGAAAGTCATGAATTCCATCATTTTCGCTTCCGCCCATGAAGGTAGAACCCAATAATTTATCTCCTTTTTCAGAAAGGACACTTACGAAAATGTCTGTTCCCGACAAAAAAGTAATATTTGTTGTAATAGGTGGGCCATTTAGAAATGTTCCTCCGTTGAACGACTGATCGAAACTGCTAGAAGTCATTGGGAAGTTTGAGGATGAGGTAGTTCCGAAAACAACCAATTCGTCTTTTGAATTTACAATCAAACTATGCGGCACTTCGGATTCGTTTCCACCTAGAAAAGTTGAATAAAGAATTTCACTGCCGTCATCTGAATATTTCACAATGACAATGTCTGTTCGGTAGCCAACGTCATTTTGGTTGGTTGTTCCGCCAGATTTTGGTTGAAATGCATTGATAGAAACTGGGAAATTCACACCGAAAACTGTTCCCGCAGCATAGGTATTTCCTTTGGAGTCATAGGTTGCTGTGTGTGACCAATTGTCTGATAAAGAGCCTGAATAGGTACTAAAAACTAGCTCAGGGTCTATGATAAGTTCCTGATTATGGTCGTATTCGGCTATTTGAAATGAGATATATTCGTCTGAAATTTTAAATGACGATTTTATTGGTTTTTTCTGATTGTTTTGGCTTTGATAAGTAAAAGGCTGAAACTCCTTTATGATTCCGAAATTGGTTTTTAGCACCAATTCGTTTTTTTCTAAAATGGTTTCGTTGGCTCCTTCATATTTGAACTTTATTTGATTGGCATCCGCCCCTGGTTTTACAATATACTCGTATTTAAGAGATTGGTCGGTGGAGTACATTCTGAAGTCGATTCCATCAAAAACATTTTCAAGTAATATTTCTTCGAAGGCAGTTACATTGGTTTTCCATTCGTTTAGATTTTGTCCAATAAAAAAGTTGAAAGTCTGAGCTACAACTTTTTCTTTTTTTGAAAAATGGCAAACATTTTTAAATTTCAAGCTAATATTTTGGGTAGAAAATGATTCCCTAGCTTTCCTATTGCTTGAATAGTGTGGTGAATTTTCAGCTTCGAAGAGTTGATATAGTAAGCCTTTTTGAGTGATCCAAAGCTGACCAGACGGAATAGAAGTGCGGTAAAGTACCTCAGATGGCCATTGTCCTTGGTTTTTTATAAAAACAAAGGCACGTGCAAAGTTTAAACCTGCAACAAAAAAAAATAGAAATAGAAGAAATTGTCTCAATAGAGCCATCCCAAATCATTAGATTGTGAAATTTAGGTTATTTTGATGTTTTTTGCAAAGAAAAACCTAAATTGAGTAGCAGAAAATTTGTTTTTGGGTGAGTTTATTAAAATCAAAAATTTATCTACACCAATTGCATTTTGGCCACATTGGGGTCAATAATGGCTATGTCTTGTTCAAAATCTAACTTTATTTTCCATTTTTGCTAGGTGGCGGCACCTATGATGGCGTCTTCGCTAAGTCGTGGAATAACTAGGAATGCATCCAAAAGTAACACATCATTCATGAAAAAGTGTAAACTTACTCTTTGCAAAACTTATATAAAAATGTCCTTCGGAAGTAGTAGTAATTTTTCTAACCCTACCAAATGAAACTGGAGTTTCTAGACCTTCCGGCATCTCCGGACTTATACAGGAAAGGTTTGCTCCTAAATCGTACAAGGTATAAATATGCTTCTTCCCCTTAGAACCAGCAAATAGTAACGGCTGCTTTATGATTGACGTGAGATTTTTTTTTGTAAAATATAAATTTGTTTTAATAACTGTAAAGTCTATTCTTGATTTATTTAGCTAATTCGCAAGACTTTACAAGTTACGATTTTGTAGATTGGGTTAAATAATAAAAGGGGTGAACCAATCGATGATTTAGGATTTAACTTTAAAATCAAGAATATTCAAGTGTTTTTCGCAAAAAGTATATTCCTTGGGTTCGTTTGAAGAGACGATAACGATTTTATCTTTCAGTGCCTTTTCAACATTGTGCAGATACCACTCAAAACCATTTTGGTCAAGATTAGAAGTGGGTTCGTCTAACAAAAGAATCTGGGTTCGACTATAAAAAGCCAACCCAAGCTTAAGTTTTTGACGCATACCCGAAGAGAAATTCTTGACAGGTTTGTTTTTGTGTTTTTCTAAGTCTATAATTTGCAAAAAATCAGAAGAAGTTAAATCATTCTGAAAAGGCTTAAATTTTATATGGAAATTTACAGACTCCGCCAGCGTAAATTCTTCTATTAGTTCCAAATAAGGTGCTGAAAATGACAATAAATCATGCCAGTTTTCGTCTGGAATAAATTTTTCTTCGTTGATGTAGGTAACCTTTCCTTCATTTATAGGAATAGCCCCCGCTAAGGCTTGCATCAGGGTTGATTTTCCGGAGCCATTTGGCCCAATGATAGCAATGGACTCGTTTTTTAAGAATTCAAAACTTAAATTACGAAATATCCATTCGTTTTTAAATTTCTTGCCAATATTTTCTAGGGAAATTTTTAACAAAATCAGTCGATGTTTTTAGCTATTCCGGACTTTATGATTCCTCGCTCTGAAGTTCTTACAAAATTCAGGATTTCGTCTCTTTCGGCCGTTGCTGGAAATTCCAACTCTACCAAGGCTATAGCATCTGAATTATTTAGTCCTCTTAAATATATATATCTATAGATGTTTTGTATCTCCGAAATTTTTTCGTCAGAATAACCCCTTCTTCTTAATCCCACAGAATTGATTCCTGCGTAAGAAAGTGGTTCTCTTGCGGCTTTTATAAATGGAGGTACATCTTTTCGGATTTGAGAGCAACCACCAATGTAGGCATGGTTTCCGATTTTGACAAACTGCTGCACCGCAGACATACCACCAATGTTTGCGAAATCGCCCACCGAAATATGGCCGGCTAACTGAACGGCATTTGCTAAAATTACATTGTTGCCTAAAATACAATCATGTGCTACATGTGTATAAGCCATTATGAGGCAGTTTGAACCTATTTCGGTGCGGTGCTTATCTGCTGTTCCTCTGTTTACAGTTACGCACTCTCTGATAGTTGAATTATCGCCTATAATAGTGATTGTATTTTCGCCTTTGAATTTTAAGTCTTGCGGAACAGCCGAAATTACCGCCCCCGGAAAAATTTTACAGTTTTTGCCAATTCTTGCTCCTTCCATTATGACGGCATGCGAGCCAATCCAAGTACCTTCACCGATTTCCACATCTTTATGGATAACCGCAAATGGTTCTATCACAACGTTTTGAGCAATTTTTGCGTCTGAATGTACGTAAGCCAACGGCTGATTCATATAATTTTAATTGGATTTCTTTACTAATCTTGCGGTCATGTCTACAGAACATACCATGTTCTTGCCCACCCAAGCCTCTCCATGCATTTTGGCTACACCCATTCTTATAGGTGATAAAAGTGAGCATCTTATTACTAACGAATCTCCCGGTAAAACATTTTTATAGAACCTGCAATTTTCAATTCCAACCAAATAGGGCCAATATTTTTCAGGTTCTCCTGTAGAGGTTAGCACCAAAACACCGCCTGTTTGGGCTATCGCTTCCACTTGTAAAACACCTGGCATCACTGGGTTGTCAGGAAAATGACCTGTAAATTGCGGCTCGTTCATAGTAATGTTTTTAATGCCTACCACCGTGGTTCCATCTAATGACATAATCTTGTCTACTAACTGAAACGGATATCGGTGGGGTAAAAGTTTCGCTATATCCAATACGTTGAAAACCGGCTCGGCGTTGGCATCGAAATATGGGGCCGCACTACTTTTTTGTGCTATTTGTTTTTTAATTAACTTGGCCAACTCCACATTAGAAGCATGCCCGGGTCTAGCAGCCAATATGTGGGCTTTCAAAGGGCGACCAATCAAGGCCAAATCTCCCATTAAATCCAGCAATTTATGTCGAGCGGGTTCATTATGAAACTTCAGTTTTTCGTCGTTCATAATTCCAGCCTTGCCATCGCTTACCAGTTTTTTATTCAAAATAGACGAAAGAGATTCTATATTTTCTTGGCTCATATCCGTTTCTGATATCACTACGGCATTGCTCAGGTCACCACCTTTTATGAGACCTTGCTTGGCCAAAAATTCTAGTTCGTGCACAAAAACGAATGTTCTGCAAGGAGCTATGTGTTCTTTGTAAAGGCTTATTTCGTGAAGCTGTGCATGTTGGCTGTGTAATATTTGAGAATTAAAATCTACCATAACGGTCAACCTATAATCATCAAGAGGTAAGGCGGCTAATTCAATACTTTTATCGTCGTTTTTGAAATGAACTGCTTCTGGAACGGAAAAATAGTTTCTTAGAGCATTTTGTTCCAATGGAACAGCTTTTTCTATCAATTCCAAAAAGGGAAATGCAGAGCCGTCTAATATAGGAAGTTCAGCTCCATCTATTTCTATCAAGACATTGTCTATTTGCAAACCCGCTAATGCCGACATTAAGTGTTCGATAGTACCTATTCGTCCACCGTCTTTTTCTATAACCGTACTGCGGCTAGTATCTACCACAAAGTCTACCAAGGCAGGTACCAACGGCTTGTTAACAAGGTCGATTCGCTGAAAAACAATGCCGTGGTTAATGGTTGCGGGTTTAAGGGTAACATTTACAAACTCACCCGTGTGTAATCCTTGTCCAGTGATGCTCACTGATTCGGTTATGGTGTGTTGTTTTAAATTCATATCGATATTTATTTTTTCAAATTGTCGTTAAGTCTTCTTAAGTTCACCAAAAGCTTGAGGTGGTCTTTTATAGGTAATAAAGGCCTTCCTGAATAGGCTCCTTTGGGCTCGGTTATATTTTTTCCGACACCACTTTGAGCCCCTATTTGCGTACTGTCTGCTATTTTTAAGTGTCCCGCAAAACCCACTTGGCCACCAATTACGCAAGATTTACCGATTTTGGTAGAGCCCGCTACACCTGTTTGTGCAGCAATAACTGTGTTTTCGCCGACTTCCACGTTGTGGCCGATCTGCACCATGTTGTCTATTTTCACACCATTACAGATTTTTGTTGAACCCATAGTGGCTCTATCGATGGTGGCGTTGGCT
>Ga0164293_10003549_pt1 | contig 13295 bp, 17 predicted proteins | sample GEODES118metaG_FD_111487 | JGI IMG/M metagenome (GOLD analysis project Ga0164293, IMG submission 111487) | Eutrophic lake water microbial communities from Lake Mendota, Wisconsin, USA - GEODES118 metaG | ecosystem: Environmental > Aquatic > Freshwater > Lake | place: USA: Lake Mendota... | reverse complement strand
CACCACTCCAATCACCTGGTTGATTTGCTGATGCTGATTTAGAAACTATAATATTATCAATTAGTGCTGTTGGGATTATATCAAATGAAAATGCTCTCCTATCAGGTTCGGTTGATGGTAGTATGGTTTTATTTAAGATAGCTGAATTGTATCTATCTGCCAATCCTCTTACTAATACAAACTTATCGTTTTGTATAGTTACACCACTTACTCTTTTAAGTGCATCACCTACATTTCTATCGGGTGTTTTTTTAATGAATTCTATGGATACCCCATCGGATACTACATTACTATTTCGGATTGTTCTAACTACTGCTACATCAGTTACTTTTTGATTTGCTGCTCTAACAACGACTTCTGATAATTGCTTTGTATCATCTAAAAATATAATATCAAATGTAGTATCTGATATTAAGTTTATTTGTGTTGTATAGGTATTATATCCAACATAAGATGCTTTGATTTTATATACACCTAATTTTAGATTGATTTTGTATTCAGCGTTTTCATTAGAAATTGTAGAAAACTTATTACCATTCACATCTTCAAATGTAATATGTGAAAAATATATTTTTTCGGTTTTGGATTTTGTTTCTCCACTTAATTGGGAGGTTTGAGAAAATGCTACAAATGGAAATAGTAACAAAATAAAAAAGAAACGGGCCATAAATTATTTAAGTTAGTTCCTCAATAATTATGCTCTCGCTTCTTTTAATAGGTTAATTCAATATTAACAAATTATTATCATATTACCACTTTCTACAAGACCAATAATTTGCTTTTGTTCTTGGCCCCGGTGAATCACAATTCATTCTTGCTCTAAATGATTTTCTAGCAGCAGGATTATCTTTCTTAATTACCATTCCCTTTTGACCAAAGTTTACTTTAATAACTTTACCTGTCTTAGGATTCTTTACATATACTTTAAACTTCTTAACATCACCTTGCATTGGTTTGCCTAACTTAACTTCTCTACCTTTGTATTCTGCTTCATAAACACAATTACAATTTGCTTCTTTTAGTTCGGTTTTATATCCTTTTAAATAATTTAAGAAATCCTCCTCATCATCATCCTCTACATCCAATTCATCGTACTCATCTGAATTATCGTATCCACATTTATGACAAGTATACGGGTCTTCTCCCCCATCTTCTAAATCCCAATCCCAACCACACTCTGCACATTTTATTGTATCAGTTTCTACACCTTCTTTAATACTTCTTTTTTGTTGAATTATTTGTTGTATTTGTGAGAATATACTTTGTATATCTTTGTCTAATTGTTTTTCATCCGCACTCATTGGGGATTCTATATCCATATTAGAATACAGTTTTTTCTTTTTAGCAATTAGAACATCTACTTTTTTAATTAAATCGTGTCTTACCTTATCTAAATCTTTTATAATATCAGATGCGGTTGCTTCGTTTAATATTTTCTTTAACTTTATCATTTCTTTTGTTTATTGTTGGTTTTAACATTAGGATTGGTTAATACCACATAATCTCCAGATTTACTAACATCCCAACCATTTAAGTTTTTTTTCAAATATACATCATACAACTTTGCACGTCTTAAATCTGTATCAAAGTTTTTAGCAGGACTATATTGTAATTTTTCTGGGTTCTTTTTACTTATAAAATCCTTTATTATTTTTACAATAGTAGCCATTACAGAATACATTTCACCACTATTAATTACTTCATCTCCGTTTTTAGAACCAATTGTTGAAAATGATATGTCCCAAGCATCCGATTTACTGATATATTTAAAAATGATATAATAGGGTATTTTTTTTTCTTTTGTTAAAAACATATATTGGTATTCATTCTTACCACTAATTGTTAATAAAAAATTAAATGGTTTTGCAGATGAATCACCTATTTCATTTAATATTTTCTTTAACTTTATCATTTCTTTTGTTTATTTAATATCTTAAATATAAAATCGGTCTCATTCCAAATTGTTTTTAAACTTTCTTTACTTATTAATTGATAGAGTTGAGCATCTGTAATTTTTCCTAATTTGCGTAATTGAATACCAAAATGTTTAATCAATACAATAGGATACTTATCAGACCCGTATTTTTTCTGCTTTATTTCTTTAGCAGTATTTTGTTTTGCAAGTTTTAGTTTATCGTATATCTGTTGCTTTAATCCAGGTTCGGATGGTTCATTATCCTCATCGTATCTTTCTAAGTATCTATCCGCAAATGCTTGACCAAAAGCATTTAATAATTTATTATACTCTTTTTGCACATCAGCTGGATACTTTTTTAAGTCCTTTACTTCATTTAATATATCCTTTAACTTAATCATATTATTTTTCAAATACACCTTTTTTAACCATTCTGCCTAAGATTCTTGCACATGCTATATCCAATGCTTTCTTTGTAGATGTTCCGATTGTTGATTGGTTAAATTTAACCTCATCCACAGTTGCATCTGAAAGGAGTGATAATTCTCTTGTTGTAACAGCTTCACCCAATCCACTTGCTGCTATAATTTCTCCTGTCTCTGCATTTGTAAATCTAACTTGTAAACCCAAACGAGTTACTACTTTATTCTTAACCCCATTACTTAAATTTACGGTCTCATCTTCGGATACTGAAAAATCATATACTTCAATTTCTACAAAATAATGTGCTAATCTAATCTTTCCTCTACCATCTAACTTATCTTGTGAAATACCAGATTGAGAAGCCTGAAATTGCTTTACCATGCGATTCTTAATTTCTGTCTTATCCTCCGTAAACGTAAACCTGTTAAGATTCTCCAGATATTCCATCGTGATATTAGCCACACCCAAACCCACTTTCTTTTCTTTGAGTTCAGGATATTGCTCATAAACCTCATCACCAATACCACATTTGAGAATCTGTATTGGGATTTGTTTGCCTTCATAATCTAAATATTGACTAATGTCTACTTTTGTTTCGAATGAAGCTTTGTAATTTTCTGTCTTTGTTGTTCCCACAGTTTGGGCAATGGCAACATTGCTTAGTAAAACACCAAGCAAGAATACTAATAATTGTTTCATATACTTTTTTTATGGATTCCATTTATTTAATGCACTTATATAATTATTTGTCATATGGTCTTTAACAGTCTTGCCAGAGAAAACCGCTTTAAGGTATTCACCTACTCTTTGCCAATCAACCATCCATTCTTTTATTTTACCCTCATCATCAATCCTTAATTCAGTATTAACATGATGATATCCAATATTTGGTGCACGGGTTACCACATCTAAATTATGAACTATTCTCAATGATTCTATTGGTGATTTATCAAAGTTTTGTTTAAATATTTTATTTCCAACTCTTGGACTACCAATTGTACAACATATAATTTTATTTGATTTGTAAATTGAATAAATCTCATAAGCACATAACGTAGAAACTGCAGCACCCAAACTATGGCCACAAACAATAATATTATCTATTGAATGTTCTTGACCTAAGTTTTTAAGTGCAACATCTAATGCCTGATATGTTTTATCTTTAACTGTTTGCCACGATGATTTGAAACCAATATGAACTTTTTCACCTTCTCCAATGAAAGGAACTTTATCAATTGATGCATCATTTTGGAAATCTTTTTTAGATGAACTTCCTCTCCAAACAATATAAATGGATTTATCTTTTGTGGCAACGAATCCCTGCGTATCGGATTTTTTATCCTCAACCCACTTAACCAATTTCAAACCCAATGATTTAAAATCAATATCTTTTTGGTCAGAATAAACTTTTTCAGTTAAACCAACATTATATAATATTTCTTCTTTTGTCATAGTATTTTTATATTTTATATTATGCACCAAACGCTTTAGTAAATCCTTGAGGACAAGTTTTTGTACATATCAAATCTGCAATAACAGGTGCAAATGCTGCTCCAATTGCGATACCAACTCCAGCTGGTGTTGCCCATAACTCAGCCGAATCTAAACTTTTAGCTAAACAATTTGAAATTATATTGTTTAATAAAGTGTGGTCAATACTATCACTAACATATGGTATTAATAAAAAACCATCTGTTATAATTTTACTCATTTCTCCTACTACCGCAACTTTAACTGCCATACTAGTAATAGTTGATGCCATTACCGATAGAGTAGTTGATGTTGCTACCGCAGTTGGGTTTGCTGGTTCTGGAGTGAATGCGTAAACAATTCCTGCTGAAATTGCTGCTGTAACTGCTATATTACAAGCGTTTGCATCTACCCAATTGTATGCATCTATTACACCTTCTTTCACTTCTGCATAACCTTCTTTAATTACAGACTCTATTTCATTTCCAATATTAATGAGTACCGGTACTACTTCTTCTTCCCACTCTCTACCAGTCACATCTTCAATTCTATGATTTATTTCAGGATGGTCGTGTATGTACCTTATTGCCCTATCGGTAAGTCCCCATGATTCACATGTTGAACAAGGACCGTCACCACCAAATCCATACCATCTTACATTGTTATCTCCGCAATCTGAGCGATGATATACTATTCCGTCTCCGTTTCTGTCTGCCATAATTTTTTCCTTTTTAATTTGTTTTATATAAATATAAAAAAAGGGAGAAATCATCTCCCTTTTTAAATTATCCCAATTCTTCTTCTTTTGGTTCTTCTTTTTTATTAAAGATTTTACCCACTTCAGCGATACCAAAAGCACCCAATGTTATGTACATAAATGAATTATAAATAAATTCATTTACAAGTAATTCTTTTCCTAAATAACCAGTTACTAAATCAGTAACTGCAAATGCTGTCATTACAATAAATGATGCAAACCCTACGATTGTTTTCTCATTCAAATCATTTGAATCTTTGAAAATATCAGTAAATTTAGCCATAGTCTTTTTCCTTTTTTTTTAATTATGAAACTATGTAACCTTTATTTTATCCTACTTGTTCGGCATCCTCATCTTTGATTTTGCCACATTTTAAACATTCTTCTTCACCATCACCATCTAAATCTCCCCATACGTGCTCACATTGTCTATGTGCAAAGTACATATCGATTTTACCATCACCATCAAAATCAATACCATCCATCGTACCATCACCATCCTCATCCACTTCAATACCTGTTCTAGGTTTTGTAGTTGGTACTTGTTCAAATGTATCGTTTACCTTTTCTATTTTTGAGTTTTCAATAGCGGTTTGAAACGCCTCTGGTATGATTGGTGTATTATTTGGTGGAGTTACCGGCATATCAGCAGTGTTACTCATTGCCGTACCATCTTCCTCATCCATTTTCTGAACCAACATTTTATCTTTATCAGTATCACTAAACCAATAGTCAATGATTTTACCATAAGAACCAATGAACGCTCCTAATAACAATAATAGAAGTTCTTTCCATTCACCTTCTATTGCTGATTTATTTAATATAGCGAAGAACATTCCACCTATAATAAACATAAATCCACCCAATACCAATGCGGTGATGTACCATCTTCTGGCCATCATATTACTTAATAAATCTTTAAAACCACTTGGGGGTTGATTATTTTCTGACATTTTACTTATTCTCTTTTTTTAAGTTACGGCCTATGTGGCCATTTCCAACCTTTTTTTCTACCTCGTATTACTAAATAACTACTACCTCCAATAAAAGATGTTAAAAACATCAATGGAGAATTAAACACAAACATAGCTATCGTACACAATACAATTACCACTATAAAACCTAATCCTTGTTCCATTTTAATTTTTTACCACTTAGGGGCTTCTTCTTTAAATTCGTCACCTTCTTTTTTCTTAGGTTTTGGTGCCGGTGCTGGTTTAGCATTACCATCTCCACCCTTGTTGATGATTATAGTTTTAGTACCACCTGATACTTGTTGAGGTGCTGCTTGGTTGATGTTGATTACCGGTGCTGATTGTTGTACCGGTGTTTCATCTTTTTCACCCGTAATAATTTTTGTTACATATGCTGCAATACCTAATGATATTGTACTTACAACTGTAATTAGGATACCTTTAAAAGATTTTCCTGTTGATTCCTCTTGTTCTTCTGCCATTGTTAATTCTCCTATTTATAGTTTGTTAAAATCCGTTATTCCTAATTGTTTACCACTTGCATCAAATAATCCTATTCTATATCCAGATGATGGTAATGCGTTTGTGTATACTTTTAAAATATTGTCACCCACTTTTACTTCACTTGTAGATTTAGATACTACTCTATTAGCAATATCAAAAATTTTAATAGTTACAGTTTGTGCTACATCACTTTTTACATTCATAGCAACTTCCGATGTTACAAATGGGGTTTGTAATTTGATACCAACCGCATTAGCTATTTTTAAATCATCAGTAGCCTGAGGTCTTATTGGTTCTATAATATCATCTTTATAACAACCTGTTAATAGTACTGATACTGCAATTATTGAAATTAATTTTTTCATGTGGTTTCCCTTATTTGGTTATTATTGTTGTTTTACTTATTTCTTTTTTAGTAACATCTTCTAATAACAAATATAAATATTGAGATTGTATTGAATTCGTATAAATCTTCTTTACATTTTCTCCATTCTGTCCAATAAACCTTTCTCTACTAACTACTTGTCCACTTTCTTTATCAATTAAAGTTAGTGTGTATGTTCCAGCTGATGGTAAATCAAAGAAAATAGATTGTCCATTTACTACTTTACTTTCCTTTACACTAAATATCTTTTCAATAGGTATAGTTGGGGTTGGTAGTTCTGGTTTAGTACACCCTACCAATAAAATCAATGATATCAATATTATTTTTTTCATTAGAATTGAAAGTTTGTTCCTATCATAAATAGGATTGGGTTACTCTTTTTATATCCAACTGATTCACTTAATTTATCCCAAGTTGTATTATATCTGATGTTAGTGTTTAATACAAATCTTTTAGTTACCTTCCAATCAATAGATGCACCATAATATAAGTCCAAATTGAAATCATCTACATATGCTAAATCCGATTCAGTGCCATCTTTGAATACTTTATATACATCACTCATTGCAAATACCTGTGGTGATATGTTTACTCTCTTTGTTTTGAATGTATATGTGTACATTGCCATACCTCTATAACTCAATTCACTTGATGCCGGTATTTGTGGATATATTAAATCTTTAAAATCACCATTCTCATCAATTGTATATTTTCCTTCCCACTCACCATCATAAGTTCCCCAAAATGATTTTGATGCAATTACACTATAACCAAATGTTCCCCATTTTTTAGTTCTGAATACATCGATGAATGATAGTGTAATATCTTTTTGGAAATCAAAATCTGTTGAATAAAATGATTGTAATGTGGTTGTTCTTTTTTCGGTATTTTTACTAAGACCGTATCCCACACCATAATAATTCCATATAGGATTTATTGATGCTGCAAATGTATGCCCCCACTGTCCATTCATAGATGATTTATTGTAACCCAAATTAAGAGTAGTTGATATTTGCTTTCCAATAATACCTACCGATAAGTTTGAAGATGAAAGTACATCTTTTGAAAAATTAACATACGATTGTAATATACCCACATCGTTCCAATCATCACTTTCTCCAAATAATTCTTTTGGTGATAATTGTAATGTATCAGGTTTTACGATTTGTGCGTTTGTAACAAATGTAGTCAAAATTAGTGACAGAATTATTATTAGTTTTTTCATTAGTTCATTTTTACTTTTAATTGTGTTCCATCTTTATTAACTGCATCAGTATTTGATATTGATGTTAATCCCAATATACCATTTAATCCTATTGATGGTAAGAATGTTATTTTGTATTCAGTTGTTTTATCTAATATAGTTGAACCATCCGTTATCAATGAACCCAATGTTAGATATGTACCTCTATCAGTTCCAAAATTAGTAGGTGTTCCTTTTGTAATGAATTCCACCTTTTCAAATTTTAGAGCGGTATTATCGTAGTTTAAATTGAATTGAGTACCTACTAATTCTTGTTGTAATGGGTCTACTGATATCGTTACTATCAATTTACCACCAACATTTTCACCCATTAGATATGCATTAATTTGATTAGAAACTGAATTAGTTGATAAACTCATTGTTCTTATTGAATTGGTTGTAACACTACTTACACTTTGTTGTGCCGAATGTGAAAGATTTACATCACCCAACCAAGTTACATTTATATTATATGTGTTATTCAAACTACCCAATGTAAATGGAATTAAGTTACGAGTTGAATTAAATTGAGTTGCCCAATTTGATGTTGTTATCCCATCGTAATCAGATTTGTTATATAATTTCATCAAATAAGTTAATGCCGTAGATTGTGTAAGTGGTTCAACTCCTGTTAAATGTTGTAATAGCTTGTATGTATCACTTTCGTTAAATACACCATTACCATCCACATCTGCGTTCAAATACTGAATAGCATTTGTTAATCCCAATCCACTTTGATTTCCAAATATACCTTTATCTGCCAATTCTTTAAATGCCAAATATACATCGGATACCCCTACTATATTACTATATAGTGTGTTTAGTTCCGTTTGGTTTGAATGGGTTAATTCTATTCCATGTGATTTATATACCATTGCCGGTGAAAAACTAAATTCGGCTCTTGTTCCATACCAACCATCTTGTAATCTTAATTGAGCTTGAAATGTTGATGAAGTTATTTTGGTTGTTAAATTACCGGGCATTATATATGTTTTCCAAAATCCACTTACATTATTAATGGTAACCGGTCCATCGTATATATCAAATAATTTAATCGATGTTATATCGTTTGGAGATACTCCCGTTCCATCAAATTCTCTTTCATCTATTAACAATTGATGTCCACCTAAAGTTACATTATATGGATTTATTATTGCCCATTCAGTTTGTCCTGCAGATGTCAGTGCTTTATATCCATTTGCGGTTTTAGCAGTATCTAATAAACTTGTCAAATCAACTTTACCTAAACCACTTAATTGTTTAGCAGTTCCGTTTACTATATTCCAAGTATTATTTGTATATGTGTATCCTTTTGCTGAAAATTTAGTTTCATCTACATTTGTTCCAAAATCAATATTGAATGCTGCTCTTAATACTTCTCCGTTTGAGTGTGTTACCGAATTTGTATAAAACTCCGTAAATGTAGCATCATCGGGATTAGACCAAGTTCCATATTCAATTATATATGGATTACTCCAATTGTTTGATAAATCATTCCATGTTGATGCACCACCCCAGTTTGTTACTGCATAATCCTCACCATGATTATATCCATTTGGTTCACCACCTGCCCAGTTGTTATACACACCGGCAATGTTTCCTGCAGTTTGTCCATTTGAGGTTTTCATTACAGTTCCCTTTTCAGGCCCTGCATCAATTACCCATCTTCCATCTATAACCTCATCAGTTGCTGCAAACCATACATTCGCTTGAGGAACATTGGCAAATATAAAAGCATTTTCTGATGCTGATGTTATTGTTACCAAATATCCAGTCTGTCCCTTGAATGTTGTTAATAAGGATGCTGCTCTTGCTCCGGTGTATGTTGTACCGGCGGTTACGGGTTTGTAAAAATGGCCATTAACACCATTGTAATAAAATCCAACGGGATTAACAGTTGCTGCTACCGATATTTGAACATTGCCAACTACTGAACCTGTATTTATTTTTAGGGATTCTAATGCAGTATTAATACTAGCCATTGTACCTGTTACCACCAAACGAGTTTTATTACCTGTTAAAGTAAATCCACTTGCCGCGGTTAAGCCGGTTGTTGTAATTAAGTAAAATGTAGTATTTGTTGATGGGTTGATTAAACTGATTGAAGCTAGTAATGTAGATGTTGAAGTAAATCCACTTAATTGAAATCCACTTCCATCTTGTGCGGTAGTGGATGGTATAAACGATTTAGAGTCCGGAGCAGATACACTCTGTCCGAACCCTAAAAATGATATAAATAAGAATAATGTAACTAATAAGTGTTTCATATTATTCAACTATTAAGTTGATTTTGTTACCTTTAGCATCTACTGCATCTGATAATATAAAGTAAAATAATCCCGCAGTATTACTTAAAGTTTCTTTTGGTGTGAATATTAATTTATATGGAGTACCTACTTTAATTCTTGCAGTTTTTAATTGGTCAATAGAACCAAATGTTAATCTACCATTATCATGTGTTGAGAAGTTAGTAATTGTACTTCCTGCATCGAATATTACATTATCCAAAGTTAATTTAGATTCGTCATAATTCATTACTACTTGTAAACCTGCTAATTCTGCTTTTGTTAAAGTTGTAGTTAATACTACTTTACCACCTTCTAATGTAGATGTAATACCCAATTTTGCCGTTTCTACCGCTAAAGTTTGATAAGCCATTGGTGCAGTACTCATAGATTTAATTGAGTTTGTACCTTTATCATTTACTGAATTAGTAAATTGTCCTGCAGTTATTTTGGTTGCAATTACTGCTGGGTCTGATGAATGTGACCAGTTCAAATCCCCGCCCCATGCGAATACTGCATATACTTCTTTTATTGGAGTATCAATTAGTACTCTATTCTTTACAACACCATCTAACCAACTTTGATTTAATAAACCACTATACCATCTTACTGATGTTGAAGTTGAAGTAGGAATCATTGCGGTTGTTGACATGTTTTGTCCCATTACGTGTGCAAATAATGCATATGAATCTGCTTCACCAAATGGACCATTACCTAAACTAACTTTACCAACCTTCTTTTCTAATGCAGGTAATGTAAAATAATTTGTAGTTCCACTAATATCAGTTTGAGAGTGTCCTAAAAATGCTTTGTAAGCATCTGATACAGTTACGATGTTATTCATCCAACTTTTTTGGAATGCTCCTCCAACAAATACACCAACCGAATCACCCACTTTAACTTGAGTTGTGAAAAGTGCTTCACCACTTGCATCTAATGGTAATTGTGCGATGGGTTGTTGTGACCAATCGATGTCCCCACTACCATCCGTTTTCAATTTCATCAATTGAACACTATGGTCAGTAATAGTATATCCTTGTGGATATAAAACTTTTACTTTAAATTGAGATGTATTACCCGTTACACCTGTTATAGATGAGAATCCACCACCAGTAATAGCTCCAACGTTTCCACCAACAGTATCAGTACCAGTTGCCAAATCTATTTTGAATATGTTTGAATAACTATTTTGGTCTTTTAAGATATATTTTTGAGTAGCTATTAATCCACTAATAGATTGGTCTGCTCTTTGAACTGTTAATTGTCCTACATTCCAATCTGCATTTACTGCATATGCCCAAGGGGTTAACCCATATTGTGCATAAATATCATTATCATTTGCTCCTGCGTTTGGAGTAAACTTATAGTTAGTCCAACCGGTATAAAATGTTTGTGCAGATGTACCTTGATTAAATGTAGTTGAAACATATGTTAATGCTTTATTGTTAAATTGATATCTAAACCAAAGATAACGAGGATTAACAATAGTCGGACCTTTAGTTAAATTGTACTTAACTGTCAAAGTATCACCAACTTTTAACCCCGTTTCTGGCGTCATTGATTGACCAATTTTTAATTGTGCATTAGACGTAAATGCGATAGTGGATAGTATTAATATCCCTAAAAATGTTAATAGTTTTTTCATTGTTGTTGTTTCTCAATTTGTTTTACTAATGATTCACATGCTTTTTTAATAGCATTACTTAAACTTTGTTGATTGAATTTACCACCCTCATCAACTATTAGTGTAGACATTGAGACTTCAGATGAACCCGCTTCTACTACAATATCTTTTCCTTTTTTACCTTCTTTGAAAAGATTTGCTTTTAAGCGAACAACAACTTCATCTTCATTTTTATGAAATACTGAAATGTTTGTTTTAGTTGATAGGACATCTAAATAAACGATTTCAACTTTTAATCTATATTTGGCATCTTCGGATAATCCATATCCCTTTTCTTGTAAAAACTCTTCTAAGATATTTTTTACACCAAAAGCAAGATTACGATTTCCTGCTAACTTACCAATTTTAACCTGATTTTCTACGGATTCAACAAAGATATGGTCTTCGGCATCATACCATATATTTTCTGGATTATTTTTGAATGTACCATCGATTCTCCATTCAATCCAATTTACAATATTTCTTTGTAATTCATGTTTACCAGAAAATTCTAAATAAACAAAGAACATTTGGAAAGATATGGCGAATATAATCCATAACCCTACTAACGAAAGAAAAGCTGTGAATGCTTTTTCTTTTAACGAATCTACATTAATGTGTAAACTTTTAATTACCTGTTTCATATAATACCTTTTTTTAATTGAAAACTAAAACTAAAAAAAATAACCTATTTATGAAACATGTTGTTGCTAATAAGTATTATTCAAAAACAAAAAACCTCATTGTTAAATGAGGTCTTGTAATTCTTGATTAAAATTTTCTTCGGATATTTTTTTAAATTCATCTCGTTTATCAAAAGCACTGAGATGATTTAATAAATGAGAATTGTTTCGGTATTTATAATTTTCACAAACTACTAAATTTTTTATTTTAAATTGATAGATTTCCATATCAGTAGTTGTCATCAGTTTTTCTGCAGCCCACATTATAAATGTATCTTCAAATCCATAATGACTAAATGTTTCCGGTATTCCAATTCTTCGTAATAATTGGCCGGATAAACAAGTAAACCAACCTCCATTAAATTTATATTTTGGTTGATTATCTATTACATTATTAACTATTTCTATTGTAACCTCTCCCTTAACTCCACAATCTATATATGGATTATTTGTAAGATGATAATCCAATGGTTTAGTTAAATACTTTTCATTAACTAAACAATCCCAAGTGGAATCACCAACTCTAACAATCTCCGGTGTTATGATAGTATATGGATATACATCATTAATTGCTATTAGGGTTTCCTCCATATAAGATAAAGTCTTTTCATCAAATATGATATCACTATCTAACCAAATATAATAATCTGCAGTTTCTTGAGTTTCTAATGTATGTTTTCTATGAGATACACACCCCTTTATATCTTCAGATGCAGTGAAGTATTTTGCACACCAATCACTATGTGCTGATAGTTTTAATAATTTATCAATGAAATAACTTTTTGGTAACGCAGAACGTTTCCAATCTACCATATCATTCGCTATACACATACTTATATCCAATACCCATTCGTGTTTTCCACTTAGGTATTTTGATGCACGTCTTAACTGAGTTAGTAGAGTTTCTAAATCATCAATTTCATGTGGTAAAGTAAATATTGATATTACTATCCTCATTTGTTATTTAATATATTTTGTAAACCGATATAAAAT
>Ga0164293_10003547_pt1 | contig 13298 bp, 10 predicted proteins | sample GEODES118metaG_FD_111487 | JGI IMG/M metagenome (GOLD analysis project Ga0164293, IMG submission 111487) | Eutrophic lake water microbial communities from Lake Mendota, Wisconsin, USA - GEODES118 metaG | ecosystem: Environmental > Aquatic > Freshwater > Lake | place: USA: Lake Mendota... | reverse complement strand
TGTGTGGAAATTAAAGCTGTGCAGAAATTGGTCTGCTTTCAATACTTCCACCAGCATATTTAGGAATTGTTAATACGAAGTGGGCACCTCTGCCACGTTCGCCCCAAACTTCAATCTCGCCTTGATGGAGTTTTGCATCCTCTAATGAAATAGAGAGTCCTAGCCCAGTTCCACCCGTGCTTCGGGCGCGTGAACTGTCAGCTCGCCAGAACCTTTCAAATAGCATCTTTCTGTCGGTGTAATTAAATCCACTTCCATAATCACGCACTCCTACCGATACTTCATTCTCGCTCTCTGCGATTTGGACATCAACTCTCTGATTCTCACGGTGATCTAGCGCATTTGAAATTAAATTTCGAATAATTCTTTTAATCCGTCGAGGATCTACATCCACCATGATTGGAGTGTTTGGCGCGTGTAAAATTACAATGCGATCCTGACTAGGGTGAACATAATCTATTGTCTCTTTCACTAGAGCAACCAAATCTGTCTCTTCAATCTCCATAATCGCAGCTTGGGCATCGAATCTGCTCACTTCAAGGAGATCGGTCAGCAGAGATTCAAATCTTTCAATCTGCGAAATAAGAAGTTCGGCGCTGCGGGCTACTGTAGGTTCAAAAGTATCTTTCGTCGCAAAGATAACCTGAGAAGCCATTCGAATTGTGGTTAGCGGGGTGCGCAGCTCGTGGGACACATCTGAAACAAATCGCTGCTGTAATTTTGACAAGTTTTCTAATCTAGAAATTTGTTGCTGTAGTGATACTGCCATTTCATTAAATGAATAACCTAGGCTTGCGATTTCGTCTTCGCCTTGAAAATCCATTCGGAGATCGAGATTTCCTTTGGTCAATTCTTCGGCAACTCTTGCGGCATCTTGAATCGGAGCGATTAGACGTCGCATTGCAAAGTAGGTAGTTAACCCGATAAGAAATGTAAGAACGATGCCAGCTAAAAGTAGATAGTTAAAAATCAGAGTCATCGTTTTTTCCTGTTGAGATAAGCTGAAGACTACGTAAAATTCATATTTTCCTACTCCGGCAATAATTAAATCTTGCCCCACTACTATTCCTGGCTCGATGCTGCCATCTAGATAAATTAGATTTGCTCGTTCCCACCGGGTTTCATTAGCTTTACGAGTAATTTCTCTAAAATTCTCAGGAATGCTCTTTGGATCTAAAAGGTTTGATGTCCCATCAAATTTGAATGTGTCATTAATATTTGGAAATGAGAAGACTGCAATTTCTTTAGCTGTTCCCTCAAAGGTTCTAGGAGGAAGCGCGAGGATGTCATCGAAAACTAAGGTTAGAGCTGCCTTATCTTGATACTTTGAGTAAGTTAATTGAATCTGAGTATTTCGAGCAGTTGATTGCGCATCCAAAATAGATAGCGTCAGCTTCTCATCGAAAATTCCTGAAGAGACCCGGCTAAAAAGAGCTGAGCCTAGGAGCCAGATCAAAATTAGTGAGAGCGCAACAATGGTTCCGGTAACTCGAAAAACTAGCGATGAGCGCCAGGCTTTAAGTGGAGGTTTCAGTTGGAATTTCATTGAGAATTTCCAGGGACACCAGCCTTATATCCCACTCCTCTTACCGTAACAATCACTTTAGGATCTTCGGGATTAATCTCAATTTTCGATCTTAATCTTTGGATATGAACATTTACCAACCTGGTATCAGTTGCTGGCCGGTAACCCCAGACCTCACTTAAAAGCGCTTCGCGCGAGAAAACTCTTCCGGGTTCTTTTGCGAGTGCAACTAGTAAATCAAATTCAAGACGGGTAAGGGCAATTGTCTGGCCATCTCTAATTATTGAATGTTCTATCTGATCAATCTTTAAATTACCGATACAAAGTTCAGTATTTACTTCTACCGCGCTACGACGCAACCGAACCTTCATTCGGGCTACCAGTTCTAATGGGTCGAAGGGTTTAACCATGTAATCATCGGCGCCTGCTTCGAGTCCAGCAACTACATCTTGTTTGTCGCCTCTGGCCGACAACATAACAATCGGAACCATTGAAACTTCACGAATCAATTTGCAAACTTCGACACCGTTTAATCCGGGAAGCATTACATCAAGCAAGACTAAATCTGGGGCATGTACTGTGAAAAGTGGCATTACCTCATCGCCACGATTCACTAAATCCACTTCGTAACCGGCACCGGTCAGGACGATGCCAAGCATCTCTGCTAGATCTTGGTCGTCATCGACGACCATGATCGAAGTCATTAGCTACCGTGCTCCCAAGAGTTGAGGTAAAGCTCTTGAGCTGGAGTCAACTTATCAATTGTTGATCCCATGCTCTCCAATTTCAAGCGAGCAACTTCTTTATCAATCTCGGTTGGAACATCATGTAATCCAGCACCAAGAGTTGCAGCAGCCTTTAATAAATACTCTGCAGTTAGTGCCTGGTCAGAGAAAGACATATCCATAACTGAAGCTGGGTGACCTTCAGCTGCGCCAAGATTTACTAGGCGTCCCTCTGCAAGAAGAAGAATGCGACGGCCATCAGCCATTACATATTCATCTGTTTGGTGGCGCATCTTTGCATTCTTGCTCTTTGCATTCTGTTCGAGCCAAGCAACATCAATTTCAATATCGAAGTGACCAGCATTAGAAAGAATCGCGCCGTCTTTCATAACTTTGAAATGCTCTTCACGGAGCACATCGCGGTTACCTGTAACAGTTACATAGATATCGCCATACTTAGCAGCTTCTGTCATTGGCATAACGCGATAGCCCTGCATAAGTGCATCAAGTGCCTTAGTTGGATCAATCTCAGTAATGATTACATCAGCGCCCATTCCCTTTGCGCGCTCTGCAACACCCTTACCGCAATAGCCAAAACCAGCTACGACGAAGGTCTTTCCAGCAACGAGTGAGTTTGTAGAGCGGAAAATTGCATCAAGAGTTGATTGTCCAGTTCCAAAGCGGTTATCAAACATGTGCTTAGTGTCAGTGTCATTTACTGCAATCATCGGGAATTTAAGTGCGCCATCTTTTGTCATCTGGCTTAAGCGAATTACTCCAGTAGTTGTCTCTTCACAGCCACCGATAATTCCATCAATTAATTCGGTGCGTGTTGTGTGGAGAGTATTTACTAAGTCGCAACCATCATCAAAAACTAAGTGAGGCTTGATATCAAGTGATGCATTGATATGTGAGTAGTAACCGTCGCGATCGACTGCATTGCGAGCAAAAACGCTGATGCCATACTCATGCACTAGCGCTGCTGCAGTGTCATCTTGAGTTGAAAGTGGATTTGAGGCACAGAGTGCAAGCTCTGCTCCGCCGGCTTTTAGGGCGCGCATTAGATTCGCGGTCTCAGTTGTTACGTGCATACATGCAGAGATCCGGATTCCCTTAAATGGTTGTTCCTTCTCAAAGCGTTCCCGAATTTGTGCCAATACTGGCATATTGCGTTCTGCCCATTCAATCTTCTTCTTACCTTCGGCAGCTAGCGCCGCATTTGCAATGTCGTGTTTTACAGCTGTTTGAACGTTCACTTATAACTCCTATTAAACCTTGAATGAGAGGCTTCTCAAATTTATATGTAGGAGCGTAGGTTATCGCTTAGCCCTGATGATTGCGAGCAGAGCATCGCGAGCCTTGTTCATTTGAGCCTCAGTATCGCCTTCGACATTTAAACGTAGCAGCGGCTCAGTATTAGAGGCTCGGACATTGAACCAATACTTAGGGCCAGTCAAGGTTATGCCATCTAACTCATCTAATTCAAAACCTTTGTATTCGGCAAGAATGGCTTCGATCGCGGCCGGAACATCTGAAACTTCTGAATTTATCTCACCACTTGAAACATAGCGATTAAATGGCTTTAGAAGATTTGATAGCGAACTCTTTCCAGAAGCTAATTCAGTTAGAGCATAAAGTGCCGCTAGCATTCCAGAATCTGCTCGCCAAAAATCTGCAAAGTAGAAATGGCCAGAATGTTCACCACCAAAGATTGCACCAGAATCAGCCATCATTTTTTTAATAAATGAATGACCCACTCTAGAGCGAAGTGGTTTTCCGCCATTTTCTAGAATTACCTCTGGAACCGCTTTAGATGAAATTAGGTTATAGATGATTGTCGAGCCAGGCTTCTGCTTAAGTTCACGGACTGCAATTAGGGCGGTCAGCGCTGATGGATTAACTAATGAGCCTTTCTCATCAATCAAGAAACAGCGATCAGCATCACCATCAAATGCAAGTCCGAGATCTGCCTTCTCTTTCAATACTCGCTTCTGCAAATCAACCAAGTTCTTGGGATCAATTGGATTCGCTTCATGATTTGGAAAATTTCCATCTAATTCGAAATACATTGGAATTATCTCAACATTCAAGCGCGACATAACCGCAGGTGCTGTGTGACCAGCCATGCCATTTCCGGCATCGATAACAACCTTCAATTTACGTTGCTTCGAATTCTCGCCGTCGATTTCAGGAAAAAGTCCAATTAAAAAATCCACATACTCTGCCAACAAATCTCGGTTGCTCTCTTTACCAACTGGGCGATTAGCTATTGGTAGACCTTCAAGAATTAATTGCTTGATTCGATGCAATCCTGAATCCTGTCCGATTGGAACCGCGCCGCTCTTACATAATTTCACACCGTTATATGCAGCTGGATTATGGCTTGCCGTAAACATCGCACCTGGCATATTTAATTTACCGGCGGCGAAATACAACATATCCGTGGATGCCAGCCCGATTCGAATTACATCTAAGCCTTGAGAAGTAGCGCCATCTGAAAATGCATCTGCAAGCATTGGCGAGGAAGGGCGCATATCTTCACCAATAATTATTGTTGAGGGTTCGCGCTCTTCTTGCAGAAAACGGGCATACGCACCGCCAAGAACAAATGCAAAATCTGGAGTTATCTGCGATTCAACCAGGCCACGAACGTCGTAAGCCTTAATAATTGAATTCAAGAACTCCGTATTAAACATGGCGCGCTAGATTAATTGGGAATTGCTCGAAGATGACCTCGGCGCCCCAATTCAAGCGGCGGAATTTCAATTCCTGAAATCTCACTAGAACTCGCGCTCTCTCGAGCTCCCGCTTCACGAACTGCATCTGCAATCGCCATTAAGTCATCGCTTGATGGACCTGCCGGTACTGCATCTGGTTCTGGTTTAATCACAGTCCAACCAACTGGCGCACTCATTCTTAAACTATGTTGATCGCAGAGATCATATGCATGTGGTTCGGAGAATGTTGCAAGTGGACCAAGAACTGCGGTCGAATCTGCATAAATATATGTAAGAGTTTTAGTCGCTAGATGCCGGCAACCTACCCGAGAGCACAGGCGAGCTGCACGTGGTTGTGGCCTAGTCATACCCAAGAGATTAGCGTGAAGTTAGGTTAAAACTTGGGATTTGCTAACGAGAAATAATGCGCGCGTCAAGAACTGGGATTGCCGAACTTTCTAATTGTGCTCCTGATTCCAGAGGTAGGTAACTCAATCCCCGTTTCTCTTTGAAAATTACTCCGCCATAGATCTCTTTATTTTTGGTAGTAAATCTTGCGCTTACAACTCCACTCTTAGGTGACCAAGTTGCGACGTCATTATCACTATTACCAACTATCGCCCTTTCATAAACTTTGCGATTCTTGCTGGTCCACTCCACATTTACCTCAAGATTCTTGCCTTGGAATACAACCTCTGGTCGTAGACCACCAAAATGCATGAACGTTTCTTGCAATTGTTCACTGGAGGTTGCCCAAGTAAATTCGTTATTTCCATCAAAGGTGCCAGAACTCTTAACTGCAGCAACAATTGGTTGGTCTGCGGTCAGAACTAATGAGAAATTCTTAGCCCCTAATACTGGCTTGAAGACTATGTCCTGAACAATCCCGCTCTTTATGTTTATGTCATCCAATTCAATTGGCGCAAATGTGCCATCGCTAGCAACCAGTTCTGCCCGGACATTTGTATTTACTTTTCCTGGCGCCAAAATTCGCAACATCTGTGTGGTGCTACGTCCAGAGAGCGCCACATTGTTTATCGCTGGAATAACAACTCGTTTTGCCGGATTGGCACTTTGTGAAACAAAATCCGAACCTAAACTTTGCAACCCACGCTGGCGCTGATCATGCAGAAACATTGTGACGCGACCAGATCTAGTAATTGCATGTATGACTACCGAACTCTCTCCTGGTGCTAGCGAATCCAGATAAATCTGCTTGCTCGAATTCTTTGAGACTCGAATTGAATTAACTGGCGAAACGGTGTTCGGTGTATAAACAAAGAGATCAACAACAGCAGTGCTTAAACCACTATTAACTATTTGAATTGAAGACTTACTAACAACCGATCCAGATCCACCAACGAACCACTGATCGCTCTCGTTAATTGCACAAATTACAGTTGCTAATGCGCCTGTTTGATTTCTAGATACATTTATCGAAGTCTCACTACTTCCATCCACTAATAATGGTTTGGATGATAGGTAAAAAGTAGTTTTAGCTTTGGATAGCGAGTTCTTTGAAGCAGGAATTTGTCGCACTAAAGTATTTGATGAAGGTAAGACTGAGGTTGATGTTCCACCACTCAGATTTCCTGGACAGACTGTTGCTGGATACGACTTAATTGTTGAAACTCCAGAGTTATTTGGATTGAAAAGAGCTATTGCTGAAATGATCAATAGAAACACCAACAATGCAACAATCACTCGGTGATCTAGAGACTTGAGGTTTGAAGCCTTAAGCGAAGTTACCCATCTTGGCGCTTTAATCATGAGTGGTTCTCCTTGGATAGCTCTCGGCGGCGGCGGCCGGCTGGCAATGCAAGGATTAGGACTACTAAGAGCGATATGAACTGCAGTGAGATTAATGCGCGATGTTCGGTTCCATCGTGAATTAACGAGATTGGACCTATCTCTGCTACATCAAAATAAGGTAATCCAATCGGTGACTTCTGTAATTCAACACTTGTTCCATTTACGATTAGTTTCCAACCCTCATCAAATTTCTCGGCGATTGTTACGGTTCCTGGTGTCAAAAGATCATCGGTGGCGCCAATGTTTGATGAATTCAAAGTAGTAACAGCGCCGGTTGCATCAGTTACAGAGACCCGGGAATTGCTTCCAACAATCTGCCAAATAATTCCGGAATTTGTTGAAGAGCTACGTGTAAATCCACCAATACCATCGATGGTTCGAGCAATATTCTCATCCACTGGTTTCTTCAAAAATACATACTGAATTCCCTGAGCGCCTAAATCTTTGCTTGATGTAATTCCGGCACCACTAAGTAAATCAATTACTGCGCTATCTACAGCTTTTGGTATTTGATCTACTACATCGGGATCGCCAATTTGTAAGTCTGAACCTCTGGTTATGAAGTAGTTCAATTGGTCCTCAGTTTTTCCAATTACCAAAGTCTTTGGCCTAATTGGGGTATCGCTGAGTGAGGCAATAAATGCTGGAACAACTTCACTTCGCCCGCCAGCAACAGCTGAATTAGCACCACCTGTAACAGCCCAAGTGCTCGTAGCCAGTAAGGAGAGGACTGCAAAAAATGTAGCGAATACGGAGGCGAAATGTCCTAGACCAAGCTTTGAATTCCTCAACTTTGGAATTAGCTCTGATGCAATATGAAGTGTTGGCAGGAGAATGAGAACTTGGATAAAAATTATTATTGACCCAGTCCAAACTCTTCCACCACTGCCATGTCCTGAGAGATATATTCGTGAGAGCAGCGCTGCTAATGTGAGTAAAGCGATTGATGCTGTGACTTCAACCGGAAACTTCTTTGAGAAAAAGAGTGCGACTAAGAAGATAATAAATGGTGCAACTATCCAAGCTGGCACTCCGGTTGCGCCGCCAGGATTCAAAGTGAGAATTTCTAAAAGTGAACCACCGGAGAGCGCAAGTCCTGGTTCAAATAAGATCCGAGTTGGGTTGATAATCAACTTTGCCGACCAAGGAAGAGTTAACAGCGCAGGTATAAGCGCGAAGGCAAAGAATCTGCGGATTCGCGAAAGTTCAGCTGTCATCACGAATTTAACGAGTCCAGTACTTCGAATCTCATCGCGACGATTGATAAGCGCAGAGAGAAATAATGCGATAAATGTGACTGTCCAGATTGCGAGAAAGAGTGAGGAGAAAGCTGCAAGAACTGCGGCCAATAAGGCGAGCGAATAGATCCGTCGCCAGCTCAGGCTTTCAAAATTAATTGTTCTTGGCAGCAGACTTAATAAAATTGGGGCAAGTATTGCGATTGCAAGGGTCCCAAGTCGGCCTTGATTAATGCTATTCCAAATTACCGGTGATAGGCCGTAGAACAGTCCTCCGATAACTGCTACCTGGATTGATAAGCCGAATCTTCGTGCACTTCGATACATCACAAAGAAAGCAAGGGATGGCAAAAGTAAGAAGAAGATTGTTATGAAAAGCCAGACTTTTCCAAAAGTTAAAAGCGAGGCGATAGCGAGAATAACTATCCAAGGTGGCGAATATTCGGCGGACCCCATGCCAACAATGTGCCAAGATTCAATATATTTTGAAATCAAATCCATTGCGCCACCTGGCGAGGCTGGAAGTGCACCACCACTTATTGAACCAAATCTATTTCTAGATGCAATCAATGAGATCAAAAAGGTTGCTGCAAGGCCGAACAGTAAAGGCCGGTTGCGAAGGGTATGCCAATTGGATTTACGAGATTTTAAGACAATGTCTTCGTCAAAATTCTCATCAATAACACCGATATCTGCATATGACATTGGATGATCTGCTGCTTCATCTGCAACTTCATCTGCTGTTTGATCAGTCTTAAAAAACTTTCGCAGCGCATAACTTGCTTGCTCTATTGCAAGTCTGATTTGGCTTCCTGGTGGCGGAATATATTCTCGAATTATTCGAGGCGACAGCAACCTCTTTGATTTTCGAATCTTTCTAGCAGCAAGTAAATCCTGAGGCTTAATAATTAGTAATCCGACTGCAGCAATTTCATCTGCGGCATATCCAGGAAGTTTGGCTAATAAATATCCAATTGCGCGAATTGCAGCACTTCCAACTATTTGAAGTGTAATCCAAGGTAGAAGCCACCAAGAGGCATTTGCAAGAAGAACATATGCTGCATTTTTACGATCTAAAAGTCTCGGTCTGTGCAGGAATGCTTCCTCGACATCTACACTTCGAAGTTCTGATGCGGCCGCTTCTACGTGATAAACCAGCGCTTGCGGAGCTGTTAAGACAGAGAAACCGGCAACTCTTGCGCGCCAACCTAAATCGACATCATCTCTAAAGAGCGCCAAGTTTGGATCTAATCCACCTAGATCTTCAAATACTTTTCTTCGGGCCAACATCGCTGCAGTGCTTACAGATAAAACCTCTTTAGGTAGATCGTATTGTCCTTGATCTTGTTCTCTCGGATCTAGCCCCGTCCATCTAGCGCCATTAACCGCAATGCTGATTCCAACTTCAAGTAAATGTCTGCGGTCATACCAACCAAGTAATTTGGGACCGACAAAAGCAACTTGTGGTTTATCTTCCAAACCCGCAATTAAATGTTCTAGCGCTGATCTACTTGGCGCGCAATCATCGTGAAGAATCCAAATTAACTCTTCTTGATCATCAGACTTTAATTTTTTAGCTGAACCCAGTGCCAAAGCGATTGCATCACCGAATCCAGCATCACGATCAGTTTTAACAACCGTGATACCTGCATTTGCAATCATCTTTGCTGAGTTATCAATTGAACCAGTATCAACTGCAATGATGCGATCTGCACGTCTAGTCTGCGCAGAAATTGAAGCTATAGATTCTGGTAACCAGTCTTGACCATCATGCGAAACTAATATCGCAGTAACGAAAAAATTGTCAGCCACAGCTGAATGGAATTTAAAGTTAAGCGGAACGGCGCTTTAGGCGGCGGCGCTCACGCTCGGAGAGGCCTCCCCAAATACCGAAACGTTCATCATGTGCGAGCGCATATTCCAAGCACTCGCCACGAACATCACAAGAGAGACAGACTCGCTTGGCTTCGCGTGTTGAACCACCCTTTTCAGGGAAGAAAGCTTCTGGATCGGTTTGAGCGCATAGAGCGCGCTCTTGCCAGGAAAGTTCGATTCCGTCGCTGTTGATTACGCCTTGGATTTCAATTGGGCGTGGATCGCTCATACGGATACTCCTTATAAATCTTGGCCACCCAGATCTGATTAGACCAGGCGGGTTTACTAAGAGAATTACACGCGTGTAACTCGATTAAGTCAAGTTATTTGAACCAATATTTAGGCTCAAATCCAATAAATTTTAAAGAAAAAGTAGAAATTTCTTCTATTTAGCTAATTTTTTGGCCAAAACTAAACTCCAGAGTTACTAGAAGCCAAAGTAATTGTCGACAGCAATAACATGAGCTGGGACTTCAAAGCTAGCGGCCACGAAACAATTTTTAAGGCTGGCCCCAGCCCCTATGACTGCGTCATCACCAACAACAGAACCATCTACATGAGCCCCAGACTCGACTCTAGAACGGCGACCGATTACAGATCCACCAGAAATAACTGCACCGGGTGCCATATTTGATTCGGGCAAGGCCAGGAACTCGCTATTCATTTCGAAAACTAAATCTCGTGATGCTTTAAGTAACGCTGCGGGAGTTCCGATATCTAACCAATAAGACCTGTCTACAAATCCAAAGACCTTGGCGCCATTGGCTAATAATTGAGGAAATGTTTCGCGCTCAACACTGATTACTTTGCCAAATGGTATCGAGTCAATAATTTCACGATTAAAAATATAGCAACCGGCATTAATTATATCTGTTGGTGGATTCTCCATTTTTTCATTAAATGCAATAACTCGATCTGAAGCATCTAATTCAACTGCGCCATAAGTCCGAGCATCTTCTACTTGGGTTAAATAAAGTGTGACGTCAGCGCCTTTAGCTTGATGAAATTTAAATTGGCCATCTAAATCATGTTTACTTAATACGTCACCATTGAAAATAGCTACGGGTCCGCTACCTTCAAGCATTGCTGAAGCATTGCTAATTGCACCGCCAGTGCCTAGTGCAACCTCTTCAACGGCATACTTAATGGAAATTCCGAAGTTCTTGCCATCTCCAAAATATGGTTCAAAAAGTTCCGCTTTAAAGGATGTAGCCAGAACGATTTCAGTAATTCCAGCCGCTCGCGCTTTAACAATTTGATGTTCGGTAAATGGAACACCGGCAACCTGCAACATTGGCTTCGGGGTGTTATTTGTTAATGGCGCCAATCTGGTGCCACGACCACCGACTAAGAGAATTGCGCTTCTATTTTTGTTAGCCATATTGTTATTAACCATTATTTAAATTCTCTGCCGATTTCTTCGATTTATTGGGCGAATTTTTCGAATTTAAGGCCGATTTGATCAGCAATTTCGGTAATTGTTCCCATGATTGAAAGTGTTTCATCAAGCGGCAGCATTGGAGATTCCTTCTCGCCGGCTCGGAAACAGCGGGCAAATTCGATTGCCTCTTCGCGCAAACCATGGCCAACATATTTCTTATCTGAACCGGCAATTACTTCATCTTTGTAATTTATTACCCGCCACGTTGTTGGGTTGTAGAAAGTGCGGTCAATCTCAATCCGGGCATCGCTGCCGACAATTAATGCGCGGTTAGGTGTTGCCGCCAAATTCGTAGTATTCAAGATCGCTTGCGCCCCACTTGGATATTCCAAGATTATTGAAGTCTGCCCATCAACTCCAGTGAAAGCTTTTGTGCTTCGGGCTGTGATGCGAGATGGTGTTCCAAGAACCATTGAGGCAAATGAAACTGGATAAATTCCTAGATCAAAGAGTGCGCCCCCACCCAATTCTGGATTGAAGAGGCGGAAATTTGGATCTTTTGCAAACCATTGTCCGTGATCTGCACGGACTGAAATGATTTCACCAAGGATGCCTGATTTGATAATTTCACGAATCTCAATCATATGTGGCAAATATCTAGCCCACATCGCTTCCATAAGAAGTAGGTTCTTTGATCGTGCAGTATCAATCATGGTTTTTGTCTCGTCATAGCTCATTGCAAAGGGCTTCTCACAGAGCACTGGCTTGCCCGCATTAAGTGCCATCAAGGTATCGCGCATATGCATTGGATGATGGGTGGCGACATAAACACCATCAACATCTGGGTCGTTAACTAATTTTTGATAAGAATCATGGCGATGACCAATTGCAAATTTATCTGCGAAGGCATCGGCTTTAACTTGGGTTCTAGATCCAACTGCGACTACTCGATGGTCTTCAAGGCGCAGAACATCGCGAGTAAATTGCTCAGCGATCCCACCGGCTCCGAGAATTCCCCAACGAAATGGCGTTACTGACATTTGGCTCCCCCATCGATATTTAAAACTAATTCAATCTCGATGAAGTCTAATCGCAGTAGAGCGGGCTTTGGGAAAGTGAGCGAAGGTTGGAGCAGAAAGAAAATCGGGCTTTGGCAGTACCCCGCCAAAGCCCGATTTTTCTGTAGTCGATTTTATTCAGTCAGGCTATTGAGCCTTTCCTGCAGCCTTGCTTAGAGCGCGTAGAACCTGATAGCCAATTACTGCTACCAATGTTGCGTTGATGATTCCACCGAATGAATAATCTCCGCGGACCCAAGTCATGTCAGCAATACCGATAATTAAGGTAGTTGCAGCAATGAATAGGTTGGTTGAATTACTGAAATCAACTTTGTTCTCGATCCAAATCTTGGCACCGAGAATTCCGATCATTCCGTAGAGCGCAACACCAACGCCACCAAGAACTCCGGCTGGTGTAGCGCTAAGAACTGCACCAAATTTTGGTGAAAGCGAGAGCAGAATTGCTCCGACGCCAGCTACCCAATAAGCAGCGGTTGAATAGATGCGGGTAGCAGCCATTACGCCGATATTTTCAGCATAAGTAGTAGTTCCAGAACCGCCGCCAGCGCCTGCAAGTGTTGTTGCAACACCATCAGCAAATAGCGCATTTCCCATCTGCTTATCAAGATCTTTGCCAGTCATTGCTGCAACGGCTTTAACGTGTCCGACGTTTTCAGCAATCAATACCAGCACAACTGGGATGAAGAGCAAGATGGCATTGGTTTCAAATGTTGGTGTTGTGAATGTTGGCATTGCAATCCACTTTGCAGCCCGCACGCCGTCGAAGTTGATATCGCCAATAAATGCAGCATATGCATAACCAACAACAATTCCAGCGAAAATGCTGATGCGACCAAGGAAGCCTTTTGCTACAGCTCCTATTATTGCAATCGCAGCAAGAGTAATGATTGCAGTTATCGGTGCTTCCTTAAAGTTATTGTTAGCAGCACCGGCAAGGTTGAATCCG
>Ga0164293_10003546_pt1 | contig 13299 bp, 5 predicted proteins | sample GEODES118metaG_FD_111487 | JGI IMG/M metagenome (GOLD analysis project Ga0164293, IMG submission 111487) | Eutrophic lake water microbial communities from Lake Mendota, Wisconsin, USA - GEODES118 metaG | ecosystem: Environmental > Aquatic > Freshwater > Lake | place: USA: Lake Mendota, Wisconsin... | reverse complement strand
CACAATGGTAGTTCCTTCCTGTTTCTCTTCAGGAGGAGGGATAGGAGCTTCTAGAATTGCATTTGCCTTTGCAATTGCTTTTTCTTCTGTAACATTTGCTTCTGCAGCAGGAGCAGCAGGAGCAATACCAACTGTTTTTTGAACTGCTTCAACCCCTTCTTCCACCAGATTACTTGCAACATCTAGTAATGTAGGAGTTTCACGTGGTTCTTCTACAGTTGTTTCAAAGGGTTGAAAGGTACGACCATGTTTTTCTGTTAGTACACGCATATACATATTTCCATAGGTATTTAATTCTTGTTCCAATAATTTATAGGAGTAGGGAATTTCAACACGACTAAAGGTGACACGACTTTTCGTAATGGGTAACAACAACCGAAGTGCACCTTCTGTTTCTCCACTATATTTTACCGGACCATCGCAAAGAGGACATACAAATAGTTTCATAGAATTATTATAAATGGGAACCGTGCCACATCCATTGCAGATCCACATAGTGGTTCCATCAGATCGTTTCATATACGATTCTTTCAAAAAGAGACTGGTCCCATGCGCCAAAAGAACATCTCGTTCCATTTCACCAATTCGCATACCTCCTTCATTACTACGACCTCCTGTGGGCTGATGTGTTTTAATCTCTTTCTTTCCCTTTTCACGTGCATTAATTTTATCTTCTGTTAAATGTTTCAAGCGCATTAAATAACAAGGTCCCATAAAAATAGAAGCTTCTAATTGTACACCCGTTGTACCTGAATAAAGAATCTCTTCTCCATGGCGTTGAAATCCCTGTGACTCTAATAAATCTCCTACAGTTTCAATTGTACTATCACGATCCATAAAATTAGTTGCATTAATCTTTCCACCTGCAATACAACCATATTTACAGTAAATCTGTTCATAAAATTGTCCTACCGTCATACGAGTAGGAATCCCCATCGGATTCATAATAATATCAGGTACAATTCCATCAGCTGTTCGTGGCATATCTACTGCATCCATTAACATCCCCATCGTGCCTTTCTGGTGATGGCGTGTTGCAAACTTATCTCCTAATTCTGGTATACGCATTTCTAATACACGAATTTTTACGATACGATATCCATTTGGCTGTTTCAACACTTCTACACGATCGACGCGACCTTTTGTAAAAATTTTATTGGTAATCGATCCATCGCGAATTTCCTGTTTCTTTGGATCAAACATGTATCGACCCACTAAAACAGTTTTTTCGGTGAGCTCCACTCCAACACGAATAATTCCATGTTCATCTAATTTAGAATAATCATATCCAGGTTGCAGATCCATCCAGGCTTTAATAAAAATGGGATTTCCAAATCGTTTTTCAATCTTGGTGGATTCATCCATCTCTTCCATTAATTCATAACTACGAAGCGCTAAATTATGAAACATTCCTCGTTCTACACTACTACGATTAATAATCTCAGCATCCTCCTGATTATACCCATCTACACAAGTCAATGCCATAATTACATTTAACCCATAGGGCATCTCTCCATTTCCAACTGCATCATAATATAACGTTCGTACCAAAGGGGCTTCTCCTGCACAAGCCATCGATCCATAGGTATCAAATCGTTTATCATAATTAGTAGAATAATACCCCATGCCTTGTTTGGATTGACCAGAGGCCCATTGCCAACGCACGGATGCATTATGATTTGCAAAGGGAAGAGTATTGACCATTAATCCATTCATAACACTTGGATGAATTTCTGCATGGGTATGCTCACGTTCTAATTGCGCATTTCCTTCCCCATACCAGGAAATATAGGCCTCATTCGATTCAAATAAATCAATGTATTCAATGGCTCCAATGTGAGGAGCTAACAGAGTTTCATAGTCTGCCAAGGTAGCATCCTTCTTTTCAATTGGATCTACAAAGGCAATACTTTCCAACCCATTTACAAAGGCAGTTTTAGGAAAGGTTCCAAGAAGAAGATCTCTCCAAGAGGGAAGGGGCTTCCCTGTTTTTACAACAGGAGGCCATTTCTCATCTCCTACACCCTCTCCTAAATGCCATACAGGTCGGATCGGGCGACCATCATCCATGTAAATACACAAAATCTGATCCATTGTTTGAAAGGAAATGGAAGCCATGGGTGTCAAACAACCGGTCCATTTCATAAACTTTAACACACGAATTAATCCAATCGGATCTTTTACAAATCCAATCGTACCTCCATTTACTTGAACACTTACCATCTTTTTTCGATCTTCATTGGTTGTATCTCCTACAGAATAGACGCCTCCTTTTGTAAATAACCATTGTAACAATCTAGATTCATTGGCAGCAATACTCACCGTTGCTAAAATAGCTAAATTTTTAGTAATTCCAATGGGAGCTCCTGTCGGACCTTCAGATGTACAAAAATATCCAAATTGACTTGGATGTAAATTACGCGGTCCGCGTTCTTTCATAGACGTATCAAAATCAGAGGTTGTACGCCTTGCATGGGAAAGTGTACCAAAATAAGACAACCGTTCCATGGCCTGTAAAACACCCACCTTTTCATTATAGGATGAAGTCCCCCATTTCCCTCGAAATCCACGCATGATTGCCTCATTTAATTCTGTTGCATTCTTATTGTCAATATCTCGTAAAAATTTATTCAAGGTTCCTGCAACAACTAATTCTTTAAATTGTTCCTCTTGATACAAGGTCTGATTGTACTTGTATTTGGATTCAAGGGCGGTTAGCACACTCTTTTTCCAATCGATCCATATACTTGTAAACAATCCACGAATTAACATACCACTTGAAAGCAATCGTTGATTTTTAATATCATCGCGATCTGTTTCATCTTCCATGCCTAATTCTACACGAATGGCTTTTCGAACCCATTCTGCTAAATATTGTGCTTTGGCCAAGGGTAAATTTTCTACATGTGAAAAGATTTGTTCATTCAATAAATCTAATACATATTCTTCAATAAATCCTTTGGTAAGAGTTCGAATAAAGTTTATCGCCAAGGTTCGAGTCGTTACAGGGTAGGCATCTAGGATAGATTCATGTAAGAAGGCTTCAATTTGATCTGCCCCTGGTGCCAATGGATCAGGAACAATCAAACGAATAATTTCTTCATCCGTTTCTGCACCCAATGCACGAAATAAAATAAAAATAGGAAAACTACCATTTACTTGAGGAATACTTACACGAATTACATTTTCTAAATGAGATTCACTCGAAGTTCCTTTTAATATATACAACATAACACGACGAGATACTTTTGTAACAGGATGCTGACAATTTACACTACCGTATACCTTTAATTTCGGATCACTTACAGGTTTTTTTCCAACATACAGAGAATTAAAGGCCTGTTCTTGCCGTGTCACTAATACTTTTTCACTTCCATTAATAATAAAATATCCGCCGTGTTCATTTCGACATTCTCCCATTTCCATCAAAAGAGCAGAAGGAGCCCCATAGGTTGCACAAAATTTACTTTTTACCATAATGGGAAGAGAGAAAAGTTGATAATTTGTAAATTCTACGGGATAGATGGTTTCATTCAGGGAAAGAACTTTACCATTTTCTGGATCTTTGGGATCACGTATTTCCTGTAGAATCGTATAACGAATTAAAATATCAACCGATATATTGACAGCATACGTCATATTCCATAATCGTGCATCATTCGGAAACAAACGACGAACGGAAGATCCTTGATTTAGGGTAGGGGCGCTTATATAAATTCCAGATCCATCCAATCCTCCCACAAAAAGTTCAAGTTTATACTTGTATCGTTTTTCCTTTGTTTTCGGATCTAGAATTGGATTTGTTAAAAATAAGATTGGATTTTGAGAGGCAATAAATTGGGGCATTTCACGAAGCAGAAAGGCTTCATAGGAATGCATATGATGATTGGATAGAAAGGTAGGGGAGGATTCAAAATATTTTTGAAGAACAGCAGGAGCTACATCTGCTAATGATGGAATGGCATCTTCTTTTGCACAAGGTGTGATTGACATGGAAACCTCTATATATACTATGGATAATTTACAATATAAATTATCCGTACTATTACTAATATCGAAATATTATTTCCATGGGGTAGGTGTAACCAGTTTACTAATATCGGAGCCAATCCTGGTAACATTGGAAGGATCGATTGCCGATTTTAAATTACTATACGACCAGGCAGGGGAGCTAGGATCACTGCTCGGAGTCGATGGTTGGCCTGAATAAGCAGCATAACCATTTTGAATACTCGTGGGAGGAGCACCTGGTAAAAAGGGAATCTGTCCAATTGTTTCTAACAGAGTGGCCCCTCCCGTCTGTTTTTTAGTCCTACGTGTCTTTCGACGCCCTCCTCCTACCTTATTCGACCCCATTCCAGGAGGAACGGTGGGGAATCGCCAGGACTCTGTCCCTGCTGTACGTGACATACCTGAATTAAAATAAACATCCATATCATGCCTAGATTGAGGATCTGTAGAAGCATCTATAGGATAATGGCCATTTATTATAGCCGATGGAATACCGGAGTTCATTTGATAGGCGATAGGCGCCATTCCTCCACGCTGCTTTCGTTGTTTTCGGGTGGAGGATCGATCTGTACGAAAATGTCTGGCAAATCCTTTTGCAGAGTCCGAATCCAGTGTACCATGAAACAATCGTTTCCAACAAGATCGAATTGCTTTCACAGCCTCTTCTTCTGTTTTACCATGTACAGCTTTTTTAGCTTCTGTTGTAAAAGCAGTTAGATCTTTGCGTAAGTCTGAAATACCCATTTCCTACTTCTACTGGAGAAAAGATCGAAGGCGTTTTGCTACATTCGCTCCTACTGCTGCAAAACCTTGTCCTACCTGGGGAGTTTCAATTGGTGCCGCAGCAGTCATGGCTCCAAATCCAAGCGCAGAACTCATGGAACTTCCAAGTGAGGTAGACGTTACAATGTAGACAACTAAGGCGAGTCCAATCACAATGCTAAAAAAATAATAAGGTCCACCTTGTAAAATACGATCCGTCCAGGTTTCTGCACGATACTCGGATGCATCAAATTGATTGTAATGCTCTCTGGCTGCAAAGAATAAAATAACTCCACTTAGAATCGCTAACATATAGGGTGTTAACTTTGATTCCAATAAAAATGCAATTCCGACAAATAGAATCATTCCCAAAATGTAACACACACTTGGCATTGTAAGTTCTACCATTTCTATCAAGGGATTATACTTTTTCAATAAGATCTACATTCGTTAAAAGTACCTTACGACAACAATAGCGTGTAATTTGCATTTCATCCATCAGTTCGGCTTCAACTGTTTTAATCACTTTCTTTCCATCAAAGCAAATCGGTTCCAATGCAGTCGCAGTTCCCTTCCGAAGTTTTAATTGTTTCTTGTAATAAATCCATTTGTTTGCTAAAAGGCATCCACAGTTACTGCAGCGAACAGGAATTAACATCTCTTTTTAGGCACTAGAATCCCGGGATAGTAATTGCATCATTTTTATTCTTTATGCGGAAAACCAACTTCAATCCATTCGAAGGCTTCACTAGAACCAATGTCCTCTATCCTGTTTTCCCGTGGTGTGAATACACAGGCAGGAAATCCCGTCCGGAGCGAACTTCGTAAACTTGAAAATCGTATTGTAGATCTGGAAAAGAAACTGGCCGCTATGATTACATTGGGAGGAAAGGCGGCGGAAGATGCCACCACAGCAGCCGTAGCACCTCCTGCCACTCCTGCTCCTACCGCAGCAGTTCTAACCTCTCGTCCTGCTCCTGGAACAGGGGGAGGAGCTATTCTACGAGGTCGTTAATCACCAATTTTCTTCCATGAGTTGTATCGACCCATCCTTTAATATGTAACGTTCCTGCATGGTGACGATCGTGACAAGTCGAACAAAGTGCTACTAAATTTGACTTTCTGTTATTAATTCCATCCTTTTGTGGAATAATATGATGACTTTCTAAATCTTTTTTAGAACCGCATATACTACAAGCTGATACAATGACATCCACATTGTATCGACTTTCTTTTATAACTCCCTCCAATGTTTTTCGAAGTGCATACGCCTTGGCTAAAAAACCAGCATCCATATCCAACCCTCTACAAACTTCCAACCCATATAATGCACTTCCAGCTCCTTCACGTAACGTTCGATCGTACACTAAACATCCACTCGCAACATCCGATCGCACCATTAAATGATAGGCCTTTACAACATGTGAGAGTGCTTTCATTTCTGCTAAATCAACTAATTCATGTAAATGAGTCGCAAATACAAACTGAGCACCCTTTTCAACTAAGGTTTGAATTCCAGCTGTTACAATCGCCGTTGCACTAATTGTTTCTGTTCCAGAACAAAGTTCATCTCCCAGTACCAAGGTACCTGACGTAGCTCCTTTTAAAATAGTTCGAAACTCACACATTTCAACTGTAAAAGAGGATTGACCTGCCCATAAATTATCATTTCCTAAAATTCGTGTATAAAGAGCGGTATAGGGTTTTATTTTAAATGATGAGGCTGGAACAGGGACTCCTGCTTGTGCTAATAAAACGGCCAATCCAATCGCTTTGGAAAGAGAGGATTTTCCAGCAGCATTCACACCGTACAATAAAATTCCATGTTTTGCAGAGGGAATCTCTGCGGTAGAAGTTCCTAACTGAAATGAATGCGGTACATAGGGACTTCCCGTGCGAACTCGTTCAATAATCGGATGTCGTAGATCCTTACACTGAATGTAAGAGGTTGTAGCAGTTGTATCATACAGGGGACGACTATAGGAGTATCGATCTGCTAATACAGCAAAGGTTGTCTCCGCATCCAAACAACCAATGAAATCCAGTAAAACAGACCATCGATTATGTTCATGAACACGTTTCCACCACTGAAACCAATCTTGTTTCCAAGTCCTCTCCACCAACTCAAACCATTTGGATCGAATCTCGACTCCTTCTTTATTGGCGACTTCTAAACATTCACAGGATAGATGATACTGTCCATTTGTAGTTTTAGTAGCTGTAATGGGTAGCAATCCACGTGTTTTTACCAATGTTAATAATTCAGTGGATCGTTTGTGAGTGGTTGTAACATAAAATGGAATTTCTTCGCGAATTTCAACTTTAATTCCATCAGGGGATCGAATCGCTGCTTCCCATTCCGCAATCAATCCTTGAACATTCTTTTGGTGTTTTGCCCATTGATCTTCTAATTCATCTAGTTCAGGATGCACCCCACGATACCATGGATGCACCGATCCCAATGCATACGGTCGTCCACTGGTAGGCGCATCCTGTAATCCAATTCGAATTCGTTCAGGACTCCAACATTCTTTTGTAGGAATTAAAATATGATCAATTAATTCTTTCTGTGTTTCTTTGTCGATTCCGCACGTCCAATCTTTGGTTGTAGTAATCAATTCATGAATTTGTTGGAGGTTTAGCAAAAGAGGAAGAATATCCAAGGCAGTTGCCTTCTGAAGAGCTATCTTTCGAGCAATTCTAGAAAGATTTACAATCCCTCGTAACCCTTTCTCAACAAGGTCTTGCTTTTCTTTATTTCGTAATGAAGCAATGCGTGTTTGACGTTCTTCTAACTCTTCTACATCCGTAATTGGATGTAAGAGTCTTGCACGAATGGTTTCCTTTCCTAAAAATGTTTTTGCATGTTGTAACCAATAAAATAAAGATTCGTTGGGCCTTGCCATATTGTTACTCACCATTCCCAATTGTTCCAAGGCGGAATTTCCTAGAATTAATTCATAATCTGAATTCCATAATTCATGTGAATGAAGGCAACTTAACAAAGAAGGTACATGATCTTGCACAAACTGTAATAAAAGACCCACCGTTGCAAAGGCAGTAGGATGTCGTTCCAACCCTAACATCATATGAATGTCATGACTTGTTGTATTAAATTGCTTTTCCATTAAATAGGATAATTCACGTATTGCACTTGTTCCAAGTAAAGTAGTCCGATCGGAGCAATAGATATGTACCAAAGGACGTTTTTGTAATCCACTAAACCAAGATAAAACGGTTTCTTCTTTATAAGGAAACGATGCTCCAATATACCAAATCACTACTTCGGCAGGAGGAAACATTGCCCAAAAAGATTCTATACTATCTAATACAGGTCGATCATCAATTACATTCACAGAGGTTTCTGTGCTGCTTATATTTCCAGTCGTTATATCAAATCGTGCAGTTCCCAATTGCCACTCTAACGTTCCCTTGGATCCACGATAGGGTTCAATTAAAATTCCAATCAATCCTTGCTCTTCTGGACGACCTCCTACCGTATTTCCTCCCTCTTCTTGCAAGGCCCAATACGTTCCAGGACTGCTAACATGATCCACCGTTCGGTCTCGAACGGCACCCCCCCCATCCTTCGTCTGATTGATTACTACACAGGTGTAAGAGGCTGTAATAAGTTGAGATTCGTATTTAAATAAAGAATTCACTGGAAATCCCCAAAATAAATACTGATGATTTGGTTCTGTGGCGGCTCGAATCGAAGGAAGAGCTCCTAATAAATCTGTAATCGCTCTTACATTTGTATCACTCGTTCCTGTTTCTATATGCTCTGTATCATATACTTCATAAAAGGTCCCGACCTCCAATAGCACTGCTACTCGAGGTCCATACTTTGCCTTTGCAGCATTATAATGCTCTTTGTACAAAGCTCGAATCTTGGCATCTTTATCGGTAGCACTTAAAGAATCTGCGGCTACCACTCCAGGGGTAGTGATTCGCTTTTTTTTAGAGGCCATCCTAGTCTTTCTACCGTAGTATCGGTTTAAGCATTTAATCATCTTGTTCATTGGCACCAATATAGTCTTCAAACGTACCCCCTTCTTCCATGGATGGACCTTCTAAAGAAGGTTCTTCTACATTGGATATATCGGGAGAAAATTCAGGCAACCCGTATTCCAATCGCTGAAGACGATGAAATTCATAATTATCTGCATCATAGGCAAACCGATTCTTTAATGTACGATCTGAGTAATCTCCAATTCCATATAGTTTCATCAAATTATCCGATCGTTTTTCAGCATCTCCATATTTGTTTTGTTTTGTAAGGAATCGTTCGCGTTCTTGTTGTTTACGAGCTTCAATTGCATACCGAATCTGGTCTGGAGTACGAGAATAGGTCAAAATCTGAGAGTGAATTGATTCAGTTAGCTTAAATATAGTAGTTCCGATAAATTGTGCAGAAGATTGACGCAAAAGTAAAGTGGTTCCTTCCATTTCATAAAATAAAGAGGATTCATCCAGCAACAATGAAACTGATCCCAATAAAATCCATCGTATCAAGTCTTTGTATTCAGCTAACCGAATCGATGATGATACCCGTACAAACTGAAATAACACCTCTAACAATTGTCCTGTAAGCGTTGTATACCGATCTAACGCAGTTCGAACCGTTGATTTATATTGTTCATTTTCATGATCATCGATTGTTTCAATGGCTGTATCAACCACCGCATATTGTTTCTTCCATATTTCTTGTAAAAGAAGTTCATGATCGAATGTAATACTTTTAATCCATTTACTTCCTTTGACAGAACTTTCAATCCCCTTTGCAATTCGTTTTAAAGGTCCTACAAACATGGTTAGAAGTGTACGAACTGTTTGATAGGGATCTAAACAAATTGTATCTATATGTTGCACAAATGCGTTCATTGTTATTTCAGCTTGTTTACGATTTGCATTTCCTACCAATGTAATATATTGGTTGGTAATTCGACGAAGATAGGATGTATACAAATTTGAAATAGGTACAAAGGCGCTAATACGTTCTTTCTCGGACAAGGTTGATGCAAAAAAGGTTGTAAAGAGGGTCCATTGATCTGCCATAGAGGGAATATCACGAAGAAGCTTTGTGATTTGTTCTATCCAAGGAATGGAAGGGAGTTCGTTTACAGGATCAATCTTCTTACGCAAATGGATGATGTCTTGTAAATGGAGAAAGGCTTCATGATCTGTTTGAATATTGGCTTCCTCTAATGCCGTTTTAGAAAGGGAATCCTGTGATTCATCCAATTGTTGGAGTTTTTCACGAAGTTCATCCAGTTTTTTACCAGGTTTTTCATTTGCTTCTTTTTCCAAATAATACTCTCGTTCAACAGCAATGTTTAAAATTTCAGAAGGAGATTGTAATCCACACCGACGGCAGACTCGATCAATTCCATATTCATGAGGAAGTCCTGCAGTCGACCCTTTTGCACAGGCTTTTAAGAATAACCGAAAGGAAAGTGATTCTACATTTTGTGTCACAGGGGCGGCCATTTGAGGAGCGGACCAAGGAGTAATAAAATGAGAAAGTCCAAGAGAATGGCTAGGATCTCTTCGTAAAAGAGTTTGTTGGGCAGATCGTAAGAGTTGAATTTCTTGCTGAGTTCCTTCTGATTGAAGTCCTACAATCCCAAATCCATGGGGTCCAATCTCTTGTAATTTGATTCGATTACAATATCCATCTAATCGTTTTGATTGCCATAACATTCCTTCTTTTGTTTGTAATGCTTGTTGATGCGCCACTTCAATAACTGTTTGAGAAAGAGCTTCTGTTCGTCCAGTCACTTCTGTTCGAATGGATTCGATGGGATCTTGTAAAATGGATCGTTGAAAGGCTTCCTTGTTTGTAATGGCGGAAGGAGCTCCTACACGACTTCGAAAGACTGGAATTGTATCTGGAATTGCCAATTCTTCCTCTTTCCGTCTCTTTGCTGCTTGTAATCCATCTGAAATAATTGGCAATTTACTAATTTCATGAAAGGCATATCGAATTTCATTAAAAATGGGTTTTCGACGACTTTCTCCTTCCAAGGCCGACCATAAGGCCTGACCCCATGGATATCCTGTTAAACCAATTTTACTTACAATACAAGCAATATAGGTTAACAATCCATCTCCTTCTCGTGAAAAGGGACATCCTTGCATTGTAATGTAAATCGGCAAGGCATTTTCTGAAATCTGCAATTCAGCAATCACATAGGCTGCAGATAGTACAATCACTAAAGTGGCAACTAGAATCGAATCAGCTGGAGTTCTAGCTTTTAAAATTGCAGTTAATCGTGCTTTGTAAGGAGTTTCCATAATCAATAACTGATTGTAAATTGCATTAATACATTTTTTATAAATAGAATCAGATGGATTGGCACCCGCATATTCAAACAAAATTTGAATTACAGAATAAATCTTAAGTTTATCTTCTGTCATTTTTGACTCTTTTATTTCACTATCCTGAATGACAGATACTAAATCTAAATTTTCAAATGTAACTGGGATTTCATCGGTTAACACTGTGCGTCCCTGCATTAAATTTCCTTCGTCATCAAATTCAGGATTGGTATCATATTCAATCTCTGAAATAGGAATTCCACAATTTTTGCAAATATAACTTCCATTGTATTGAACATCTCCAAACTCAAGTAGAAGTGTTTTGTGAAAGATCTGTGTACTTGTTTCTTGTTTGAATTCTTGAATTAGAAGAATTTCGTGACGACAAATCAAATCTTGGTGGCACACATTACATTGAATCCAGTTTCCTTTCAGACCTCCTTCATATTTTTCATGAAAGAGATTTAGTAATTTCATACGATCTTCTTCCACTTCTACACCGCGAAGAAGTTCAAGTTCTTTTACATGTTCACATAAATTTAAAATCGGTTCAGCATGATACATTTTATTTTCATCTTGTTTCCGTTGATCCATTGTTTTCATACGCATAGTTTCTGATTCAACAATTAATGATTGTTCTTTGATTTGATCTGGTATGTTTCCTAATACCGACCATACCAAGGGAGTCACGGTTCGATGAGCGGATGTAAGAAGTGATTCCAATAGAACTACATCAATCGATCCAAGGGTAGGATCCTGTTGTTTTACACGTTCTACAATTTCTTTAAGAATAGGCGTTGTTTCAATAGAAGTAACGAGGGAGGAGGAAGAATCTACCGAAGAAAGAATTGGCGTGATTTGTCTTGGTTCTGCTGCATGTTTCATTGCATTGCTATGATCCTGACTCCACTGTTTCTGATATGAATGAAGTAATGTTTGAATAGGTTTATATAATTCAGGTGTCCATTCCAACTGAGTAAGTCCAACCCCATCTAGAATGGATTGAAAGGAAGTATCCGCAAAATTATAAAAAGGATGTGTGAATCGTGTTTCTAAAATATCTGAAAGTTTCATGGACTCTTCCAGAAGAATTACAGAGGAAGATCCTGTAATACGAGAGGAAAGCTGCGAAATGGATCGAATGGATTCACTTCGTTGTACATCCCATAAAAGAACACCACTTCTTGTACGAGTGCAGCGTTGTTCTGCAATAGAGGGTGGAAGAAGAAGATATTGCAACGGCTCTAACACGTCTGCATTGACTAATTGAATTGTTTCGCCTGTTTCAGGATGTTTCATACTTAGTTCACCAATCATACGATATGTATGATGGGAAATAGAACCCACATATCGTTGTTTTAATTTCATATCTGATTTAAAGGGCTGTCCAAAGATGCGATGTCCTGCTGGAAGATCGGCCACCAGTCCAACCGAGGCCGCAGGAAGAGGAGGAGCTCGAAATACTTCTTGATCCACACGAATTCGTGTAGGAGGGTAGGAAGAGGGAAGGGTCCCTTGAACAAATCCAGATCCAAGGGATAACATCGATCGAATGTATTTTGCAAATCGATTTCCTCGAGCATCACTACTTGTATCAAATCCAGAAATAGCGACATTTAATATTGCAGAAATAACTTCTTGTTCATTTCGCCCCTGTATAAATTCTGTATCATAACTTGAATCTTCTAAATAAATAGATCGCCGTATATTTGCAACAGGAAGAATCGCATCCAAGGGAGTTTCACTTAATTGAACCGCCTCAATCAATGTGGTGGCGGTATGAGGATGGTGTGCAACAGATTGTTTAAGGGCCAAAAACATAGAGGCTTGTTGATATAAGATAGATTGAAGATTTGGACTTGCTCGACGTTCAATGGGGTATTCATATAATAAGGATGTAATCATAGATTCAAGTTGATCTTGATCTGAATAGATTGTTTCCGCACTTGATCGTTCTATGACAGCACCGGGGGCTTCCAAGGTCATACTATCAAATTCAGGTGTAGGCTCTGGGATAGGAGGTTCTTCGGATGATACATCTGATAGGATTGGTTCAATCCAACGATACGGAGGAGGAGGTCCTAGAAACTGAAATTCAAGACGTTCAGAAGCATCCTTTCCTTCCCGTTGAATTATAAGAGCATCTTCCTCCTCCGTAGAAATAATTGATAAAACTTTTGCTCGTTCAGGAACAGGATCGGTTGT
>Ga0164293_10003543_pt1 | contig 13303 bp, 14 predicted proteins | sample GEODES118metaG_FD_111487 | JGI IMG/M metagenome (GOLD analysis project Ga0164293, IMG submission 111487) | Eutrophic lake water microbial communities from Lake Mendota, Wisconsin, USA - GEODES118 metaG | ecosystem: Environmental > Aquatic > Freshwater > Lake | place: USA: Lake Mendota... | reverse complement strand
CTGGCCAGCGTTGATGAATTCGCCACGGGCGTCAGCCTGGGCAACAACCTTGGTGAAGGCGTCGAACATTGAGGATCTCCGGGTCTCGACGAGGGGGAAGTCGGGAGGGGGGGGGGAATGGGGGAGGCCGCTGGGAGCAGGCCCTGGCCATGCCAGGGAGATCCGAGCGTTCTCTGGTCAGTCGCCCTGGCTTTGAGGGCCAGGGGTTGGAGGCGCTGCCTTGACACGGCCCGAACCCGGGCTGTGGTGGGGATGCCCCGTAAGGCGCGATTGACCCAGCCATTGTGGTGGAAGGCACAGTGCCCCGTGCCCCGCACGTAACAAACGGTCATCGCCCCAGCGGCACCTGCCGCCGCCCACAAAAAAGGGGCCCCCTGGGCCCCTGGCAATGGGTGTGGTGGCCCTGGTGATCAGCTCTCCGACTAGCGCCGGCCCTTGCGGGGAGCGGCCGCTTCAGCCTGAGCGGAATTGGCCTCGCCGCCTCCGCTCACCGCCACGTTGGTGATCCTGCCGCCGAGGCGATGGACGAGACGCATGGTTTCGTTCATGCGTGTATAGGGCACCTGCATCACACAGTCGGCGCTGCGGATGAAGTCGTTGCGGGCCAGTCCGGTGACGGTGATCGTCACCTGACGGCCGCTGACGGAACTGGTGCCTCGGGTACCTGCGGAAACCTTCATGGGTCGGTCCTGTGGGGGAGGTTGTGGGAAATCAGTTGACGGGCGTCAGGCTGGCGATGCGACCGCCCTGGCGCTGGACCTGCTGCTGCACCTTGAGCAGCTGGTCGAAGGGCACGAACAGCACCCGGTTGCTGCGCTTGTGGAGGCGGTAGTTGTTGAAGCCGGTGACCTCCACGCGGAAGGTGCGGCCCTCCTCGCCAGCCCCCACCCCCTGGCGGGTGACCCCATCGGCCGGCACGGCGCGGAAGGCGCTCCCCTTGGCGTTGGGGCTGACCACCGGCAGCGGCATCTCGGCGTGAACCGCCGGATTGAGACGCGACTGGGTGCGCAGAGCGTCACCGCGCACGGAGGCACCGACGCCGCGGGCGAGCTGCATGGCGTAGGAGAACTGCAGGCCCTGTTGGCCAACCGAGTAGCCGAAGGCGTGGATGTAGGGCACTGTCTCCTCGCCGAAGCGCTCCTGGTACTCGGCGCTATCGAGGTAGGAATCAATCTCGGCGTCGTAGCCCTGCTCCTGGAGGATGGTGAAGTGGTGCAGCATCTCCGCCTTGTTCTGGGGGGCGCGACCCAGCAGGTGTTTGAAGTTCAGCTCAATGAAGCGGTAAGCGTTGCAGTTCTCGAAGAACTTGGCTTTGTAAAGCCCGCTCTTGGCCACCTGGCGCACAAATTCGCGCACGCTTAGATAGCCGCGCCTGAAGAGTGATTCAGGGCCTTCGAGCCGCTCATTCGCCATCACATACTGATTGCCGAGCACCTGACGGTAGACGGCACGAATCAGGATCTGCTTGTCGTTTTCGGTGGCGTTCTCCCAGTTTTCCTTGTTGCGGGCACTGGCGAATCGCTCGATGCCCAGATAGGCGGCGTTGGCGAGAGTCATGGGCGAGGGCCTGAGGGGGCGCGGGGTGGGGGTAGGGGTGTCCGACAGGATGCCGGAGGTGCCCTGCGGCAACGTGGGGCGACCTTGGGCGGGCAGGCTGACGGAACAGCGGCGCACGGCCCACACCGCAACCTGCAAGGCGGATCCTATGGGGCTCCCCTGACCTTGGCGCCAGCGCTTCACAATCGTTACAACCCAGGGACTTGACGGCAGCTGCTCCGGCCCCCTGGCGGGCCGGCGCAGCGTCGATACCATCCGGCCAATTCCCCCCTACCGCCATGGCTGCTGACCCGCCGATCCCGGACCAACGCCGGCCGACCGGTGACGACTCCGGCGAAGCACTGCCCCGTCTTGTCGACCAATTGCATGCCCTCTCCAGGGTGGCCGAGAGCCTCACGGTGCGACTGCTCGAACTGGAGGAACGGCTCGTGGATCAGGAGAGCAGCCTGCTGCCCCTGATGGAGGCCAGAGCAGCCATCGATCCGGCGGCACTCGAGGGGATGGATCTGCGCTTGGGGGAAACCGAGGAGCGTCTCGCCCAGCTGGAGGACCTCCTGCGGGTCGGGGATGGCCGCGAGGGGCGCCGCTCGGGGGAGCACCGCGTGGATCGCTCCCTGCGGGCGCTGCCCAGACCCCTCTCCCTGGAGGCGGCTGAGGAGCCTGACTTTGCCTCCGAGTCGGACCCCTTCCCGGAGGAGGGGGAGCAACCCTTCATGGATGAACGGATCGCCTGACCCCCCTCCCCGGCGGAGACTCAGCCCGCGGAGGCGGTGCTGAGCATCGTGGCGGCGATGTACATCACCAGGCCGGTCATGGCGAAGCCCCCGGCGGTCACCAGGCTCTGCCAGAGGCGGCGGGCCAGGGGAGAAGGGGCATCAGCCAGCCAAGCCGGCCGGGGCCGGGAGAAGCCCGCCGACGGGCTCCAGGAGCTGCCGCGACCGGCCGGGCTGCGGCTGGCGATGGCTTCGCGCCAGTAGGCGTCGTAGCGGGGAGCCTGCTGGTTGAACGGCATCTCCCCCTGGGCGCGACCGGCCAGGCTGCGAGAGCGCTGGAAGGGCACCGAGTCGAGTCCGAAGGCGTTGAGGTACTCCTCCGAATCGAGCAGGCTGTCGATCAGGCCAGGCAGCCCCCGCTGGGCGATCACGATCGAGAGGGCGATGCGTTCCCGCTCGCCATGCACCTGGCGGCCCAGCACCCGGCCCACAATCTGATCCACCATCCGGTAGTTGCTGTTGCAACGGTAGAAGTCGTCGCGGAACTTGCTGGAGAGCAGCAGGCCGCGCACGAAATCGCGCATGGTGATCTGGCCGCTGCGCAGCTGTGATTCCAGCGCCGCGTCGCGGTCCACCTTGAAGGCGTGGAAGAAGATCTGGCGGTACGCCTGCTCGATCAGGGCATCGACATTGGCGGCGTTGCGGGCCTGGGGCTGGGGCAACTGACGGGGGGTCTCGTCACCACCGACGGCGAACGACCTGACCCGGGCGTTCTGGCTCAACGGTGGGGTGGACAGCAGGGGAAGGCTCATGGCGGCTGCGGCGAAGGGAGGTCTGAATCGGCCCGGCAGAAGGTAAGCGAAGTGACCCATGGCAGGGACCTCAGCCCGGCAGCTCTCCAAGCTCCGTTACGTTGCGCATCCGGATCCGGCAGTCCATGGGGCGCCGATGGGGGCTTTAATCGAGGGCGGCAAACCAATCGGCCGGGATCTCGTCGCTGAAATCATCGGTGCGGGCGAACTCGAACGGACCGGCCAGGGATCCCCAGAGATGTTCGTGGCTGACCGGGTCATGGCCCCGGTCGATCGTGAGCATGCGGTTGGGGGAAAGCTCCAGTCGGCTCACCAGATAGGCCGTACGGCCCTTGCGCTCCACCAGGCAGCGGCAGCCGGGCTCCACCTCGCCGACAAAGCCCTCGCCCTGCTCGCGCACCACATAGGTGCAACCCTCCAGCGGGCGCAGGTCCTCCGGCTCGATGCGCTGGCGCAGGGCGCGGTCCTCGACGGCGCCCCAGAAGCGTTGGTCGTCGGTGATCGCCTGGTTGTGGATGACCAGCTCCTCACCACGGCGCTCGGGTCGCAGCACGCGGATCCGGTAAGGAGACGCTGGATCGAGGGCGTAGGACTGCTCCAGCAGCAGGGAACCGGGGGCCAGCTGGGGCAAAGGGCGGATGCGAACGAGGATGTGGGCGTAGAGGGGCGGGTTGTCGAACGCCTGGGCCTGGTTGCTGAAGCCGCCGCTCAGCATCCGCACCAGACGGGGGAGGGAACTGCTCATTGTGAAAACCTACAGACCCAGCAGGCGGATGCGGAATTCAGCCACCTGGCGCGCCATCGCCGGATCGCTGAGGGCAAAGGGGTGGTCGGCGACCCTCGCCAGGATCAGGGCCAGCTTCTCCTCCCTGGCCAGGCTGCCTGGCGGCCCCTCGTCGCCTTGTGCCTGCCAGGCCTGGTCAAAGGCATGGGCAAAGCTGTCGGCGTTGTTGAACAGGCGCTCGGAGATGGGCTGGGGATCGGACATGGCCTCAATGGAAACCGGTGCGGCGCCACCGACTGGCGAGGGCGGCAATGGCGTGGTGGGCAAAAGGCCAGCAACAGGCCCTGAAGCGGGGAGATGCGGCGAGATGCCTGTAATGGTCTGCCCTTCTTCAGGGAATCGCTGCCCCGATGCTCATGCAATGACATTAGTACTGCATATGACGACTGGAATGGTTCGATGACCGTGTGCATGAGCCGGCTAGAAAGCGCCGAAGTCCCACGGACAGGGCGGATCGTCAGGGGATGCCGAAATCTTCAGGGATCCGCTCCTCCGGACGGGAATGAGATGGATGGTTCCGCCAGAGACTTATCATCGCTTGTGCCGCTTCTGGCGACACGGCCTGGACGCAGTGAGGGGCCCAGCGCCGAAGCCCCCTAGAGCCTGGCCGCGTCTTGTGATATCATGCGCTGGAAAATGTAACAGGAGGCCTAACGCATAAGCCAAGCCTGAAGCAAGCTGCTGGCGATCGCCCTTACCCGTGATCAGCGAAGCACCAAGCAAGACCACTTCAGAGGCGACGAAATCCGACCAAATGACGGCAATGCCAGACAGCAGCACGCCAACCCTCTTTACCCAAATCGCCACAACCAATCCCGAGATTACTCAATCAAATCTCATCATCAGAAGTCGACCAGAAATATGAAAGTACCTCGCGCGAATCACCCTCCAATCGCGCCAGACGCGGCCATTGCAACAGCACACGATCAAACATCATATTCCTGGCTTTAAATCGGTGATTTTTGCCTTGCTATTTTGGCCAAAATTAATCGAGCCCGACCGCCTTTTCAATCACGGTTCCAAAGCTCGACACTTTCATCCAACAAGCCCACGATTTCCTGATTTCTATTTCCTCTCAGCATGACCTCGACAGACCCCAAAAGCGAGCTTCCTGATTATTGGATTTTCGGCGATATCGAACAAAGAAAGACGAATGCTTACAACGTACTTTCATCTCTATTTCCCCACATTGGTGTCCCCAACTCTTTTCTCGATGTGGGGGGAGGAGCTGGCTCCTGGTGTGCTGCTGCCAAGAAACTTGGAGTGAAAAAAGTTCTTCTTGTTGATGCTTGCCCTCCCCAGCAAGTGGTTCCTGAGCTCAGTCAAGATGAACAACTTCAGGCCAACCTCGAAACAGGAATACCAATTCAAGCCCACTTTGAACTCATCAATTGCATAGAAGTTATCGAGCACTTGACCGAAGACGCGGGCAAAAGATTAATTCAGCAAATGACAAGCTCTGGAAACATTATTCTTTTTTCGGCGGCCATTCCAGGCCAAGGAGGGTTTGGGCACATAAACGAACAACTTCACGACCACTGGCACGCTAAATTCAGCGACTATGGTTTTGATAAATATGACATCCTCAGGCCGATGCTCTTTTCCCAAGACCACATCCCATCCATTTATCGACAAAATTTATTTTTGTACACAAAAAAAGGATTCGCGGAAAGTCTCAAAAACCTCCCTCAGCTTCCCGACGATATTGAATTAATCCGGACCACCCATCTTCAAGCGCTGTATCACAAAGATCCCATCGATCTACGTACTGCCTTGGGAGCCATCCCGAATGCAATTAACCGTTCGATTCGGCGACGCTTCGGCCATTGATTTTCTTGACGGTTACTCCTCTTCGCCATTTGGGAAGCCGTGGAAAACCAAATCCAACCGCGCGACAATATTCTTGTAAGCACCCCCCTCAGTGTTATTGAATCAATAGCGTGCGATCACGGTTTCTGGAAAGATCAAATAGCAGTTTCGTGAGTTCCGCGATGATCTAGTTTCGCTTCGGTTTTTTGGGACCCTAGGTGCGAGTCAAACCAAAGTGAAATGATCGCCACTGCGGGGAGCGTTAGCCATTAGAATATCGGGATTACATCACTGGCAAAGGACATCCATATCCTTAACTTTTTGCAGATTCATGGCGCACAAGCGCCTGAAAGAAGTGCCGCCACTCAGTGGTCAATGGATTGGGATAATCCGGGAAAAAATGGCCGAGTCCATCTGCGTACAACATGCGGCGGGGCCCAGGAGATCTTTGATCGAATACGGTGCATAGATTGCGATTGCACAACGCAGGGTGGGGATCAAAGTACAAGAAAAGTCCCGGATTTGAAATGACCAAGTCCTGATAAAGTCGAGTCATCCCAATGCGATCATCCAGGGATATTTTTTCAGGTACAGAGCACTTGTCATACTGCCCAAGGTTCAAAACAAAATGCTGGTAGTTTATGCCTGGATCGCAAACCGCAGGAATGTCATCGACAAGAACCATCCTGCCGCCAGAAGACTTGATCGTGGAAGCAATTTTAGTCAGTTTTTGTTGTAGAATTGATAACTTTTCAGTGTCTGGCTGGCGAGGGAGGGACCCTTGTTCCACAACAATTCTGTTGCGAAGCCAGGAGAAAACAACAATGTCACCTGGCCTCACTTGCTTTTTAAAGAAGTCAAGATGCTTCGCGCCCGCATCCTTGATACAAGGGTGATGACTTCCACACCCATCTATTCCATAAAACCAATTGATCATTCCCCAGTCAACTAACACCCTGACTTGTGGTCTGCTCTTAAACGTTGAGACCGCTTCCCGGATACTTGGATAGTGATTTGACGCATGGCTATCGCCGATGATGTAGATTGATCGCTGCGCGGCGTTTGTCCCACCTAGGCAGTCAGCAATTGCCGATATACTATTTTTGGGAAGATGGCAATCCATCTGCTTTTGAAGAATGCCTTTACTCTTACTCGTTTTTGCCCCCGTGACCTTGCTTCCGATTTGCAGCAGTGGCTGATGAAACTTCGTTAGACTTATAATGGCAGCAAATGCGGTGGTCATGGCGGCCAAACCCATTCCAAGAACTGCCAAACCCCCTCTGCCGGTAGAGGCTCTTCTATAGGGCACTTCAACCATCCGATAGGAAAATGATGATAGGACCGCAAGGAGTACTATCTGGAAAGGCACTGTTCTCCAATCAACACCAATCGTCCAGCGACTGATGCATAACACTCCCCAGTGCCACAGGTAGAGCGAATAAGAGACAAGACCGACGTATACAATCTGATCTAAGGTGAAAAACCTGTAAGCAGCAGTACCCTTCTTTAAGCAAGCGATCAACACTGCTGAGAGCACGACGATGCCAAGCGTCGCTGGGACTGCCGCAGCAACAGGCAGGAGCATTAACCAAACCATGGCCACCACCACCAAAAGCGGAGGCACCCGTTCGAGTGCTTGCTCAATCTTTGCCCGCTGCTGAAATCCAATAAAGATCAAGCATCCTGCTGCCATCTCCCAAAATCGCGGCGGCATCAGAAAGTAGGCTGCAGGTTGATTCACTTGATACAGATAAATGAAGCTTGTGAGGGATGCGATGGACAGTGCCCCGACCCAGAAGAAGAGGTTTCTTGCTCCTTTCGCGGCCTGCTGTCCAAACCCTGAAAACCAGATCAGAAATGGGAACAGAAGGTAGAATTGCTCTTCCACACCCAGCGACCAGGTGTGCGTGAAAGGGTTGAGTTCTGTTGACTGGGCGAAATAGTTAGTGGATTGCTTGAGAAGGTAAAGATTCGACAATCCAAACAGTGATGCTCCTCCTGTTTTCAGGGCCAGGTCTGGATCTGGATTGAACAGGCAAATCAGCACACTGGTGCTCAGAACGAACACCACCAAGGCAGGCACCAGGCGCTTGATACGCCGCTCATAAAACCCCGATACGAAGTCCGCGAAGTTCTTCGACTGCCGACCCGCCAACGACGAGGTGATCACATACCCAGAGATCACAAAGAAAATATCAACCCCCAAATATCCGCTTGGCAGCAGATCCTTGTTGAAATGATTGATGATGACGGCAACCACCGCAAACGCCCTTAAGCCATCGATTTCCGGTCGGTATTTTCTTTTCGCCGTCGTTGGCAGTAGAGGGGCTTCAGAACTTGCTGCCTTGGTCATTACTCTGCTGAGTGTGCTTGGACTTTAACCGGAGCAAACCAATGCTCAGCTTTCCACCGCTACGGGGCATCTCCCAAAGTGCCGACCCAGAAACCTGCACAGAAAAGCAACCGGTGCACAAGGATGACCATTGTTCGCCCATTTGCGCTGAAGGGTCTGCCTGAACCATACGGTGCAGGCGGAGGGTGGAGAGCGGTTTCAGGGTGCTGAGCTACCCAGGGGGAAGCTGAGGAAGAACCCCAAGAAGCGGCGAGAAGCTTTAAATCAGAATTATATTACAATATGCTGCGCTCCCAGCGGGCGGCGCTTCCCCGACCGATCTCCTACAGCCACCCGAGAAACACGATTCAGCACGGGCAAGGCTCGGAACGCAAGGTGGGCGTTCCAATAGGGGGATTCCCCCAGATGTCAGCCCCAGTTGGAACGGGGGCGTTTTGGACTTCCCAATGCCAGGACCCAGATTTGAACTGGGGACACGGCGATTTTCAGTCGCCTGCTCTACCAACTGAGCTATCCCGGCCTGTCGCGGTGGCGACTCCGCCATTCTAGATCACAGACCTGCCGCTGCTCCGGCGTGCGGGCCAGGCAGAGGAGCCCCTGCACCCGCCAGCCCGCCTGGTGCAAGGCATCGGCGGCCGCCAGGGCAGTGGCACCGCTCGTGAGGATGTCGTCCACCAGCAGCAGGGGGCGTCGGCGCGCCTCCCCGGCCCGCGGCAAGTGGCGGCAGGCGAAGGAACCACGCTGATTGGCGAAGCGCAGCGCCCGGCCCAGATGGTGCTGGCCAAGCACCGGATGGCGACGCAGCAGCAGCGGGGCGACGGCCAGGCCCAGCTGACGGGACAGGCAGTGGCAGAGCAGGGGCGGCAGGGGATTGGCCCGTCGTTTCCAGCTGGGGATGGGCACCAGCAGCGGGCGCAGCGGCCCGCTGGCCAGGGGGGGGCGAATGCGAAGCACCAAGGCACGCATCAAGGCGGGTCGCGGTCGCTGCCGCAGCCCAAGCAACGCCAGCCGCAGGCCCCCCGCATAGGCACCGGCCGCCCACCAGGGGAGAGGAGCGGTGCCGCGGATGCCGCCCTCGGGCAGTTCCAGGCGGTGCGCACAGGCCCCGCAAAAGCTCTCACCGACGCCGCAGTGACCTCGGCAATGGGGGCAGGCCGGGGGCAACAACCAGTGCAGGGATGCGCTGAGGAGGGAGGGGATGGACACGGCAGGGGCCATCGGGCGGCCACGGTGGACCGCTTAAGGGTTCCCAGGCAGCGACCGCAGCATGGCCACCAGGGTGCGGTGGGCATCCTCGCTGTCGGTGAGGGTGTGGTCAAACGGCACCTCAAGCACGCCGCCATCCACTTCCAGCCGCATAGCCTCCGGCACCACCGCCAGCATCCGCGCGCTGCGGGCCTCTCGCACCCCGCCGTAGTGGCGTGCGTAGGCCAGCACCGCCTCCGCATGGTCATCGTTCATGTGCTTGCAGATCCGATCGCTCACAGCGGCGGTGAGGGGGTCGGCGGCCATGGCGCTGGTGGCTGGGGTGGCCCCATTCTGAAGAGGGGTGCCGGCGAGCGGGCGTTCAGCCGGCGCCGAAGCGCTGCCAGAGAAGCAACCCCAGGCGAATGGCGCTGAAGCCCACATAGCCCGCCAGCAGCACGAACAGGGCCATCGAGACGATCGTTTGCAGGCGCTCGCCCATGGATCTCGCGCAGGGGTGCTAGTCGACTCCTATCCTGCCTGGCGCCAGGGCTGAGGCAGCGAGCAGGGCCATGCCGCGACAGGCGGAGAGCTGGGGCCGATTCAGCACCGGCAGGCCCAGGGCCCGCTGACGCAAGGCCCGCCACTGGGGGTTGCGAGCACCGCCCCCCAGGGTGATCAGCCGGCGGATCGGCGGCGCTCCCAACTCCCGCAGACGCTCCCAGCCCGCGCACTCCAGGGCGGTCAGGCCCTCCAGCAGCGCCTGCAGGAAGAGGGCATCGCTCACGGGCCGGGGCTCCAGCACCGGCTCCAGATCGGGATCATCCCAGGGGAAGCGCTCCCCCCGCGCCGAGATCGGGCGAAGCCGCAGGCCCGTGGGGCGGTCGGGATCGATCTGACGGCTGAGCTCCGCCAGCTGGTCGGGCTGGAAAAAGCGCAGCAGCACGCCGGCCCCGGCGTTGGAGGCCCCCCCGACCAGCCAGCGGCCAGCCACCCGGTGGCAGCTCACGCCCGGTCCCCGGATCGGCCGCGGCACGAACTGCTTGAGCACCAGGGTGGTGCCAAGCACGGTGATGCCATCCCCAAAACCGGGATCGGCCGCCAGCACAGCGGCGTTGGCATCGGTGCTGCCGGCCACCACCTGGCAATCGGCGGGAAGGTCGAGGCTGGCTGCCGCCTCGGCCCCGAGGGGGCCGAGGATCTCGCCGCTGGCGCGGATCTGGGGCAATGCCGCGCGCAAGGGCAGGGCGTCCATGCGCCCAACCCAGGAGCGGCGCTCCAGATCCCAGCCGAGGCGAAGGTTGTTGCCCTCCTCCCCCCAGCGCCAGTCCCCCAGAAGCCAGCCCATCAGCCAGTCGGCCTGGTGGCGCAAGTGCAACTCAGGCCCCATCCCCGCCGCGGCGGCGCGAGCGAGGAGGCGAAGGGCCCGGGCGAGGCTGCCGCTGATGCTGGCGGCCGGGCCTTCCACCCCGAGGGCGGCGAGGGCGGCGCTCTGCTCCGGACAGGCCAGGGAGTAGGGCAGGGCCAGGGCCAGCTCTCCCGGTAGCAGGCTCCCATCCCCACGGCAGAGCAGGAGGGTGCCGGATGTGCCATCGACTGCGATGGCGCGGACGGCGCGGCGACGCTCGGGGGGAAGCCGCCGGACCAGGCTGATCAGGCCCTGACGCCAGCTGCAGGGATCTGCAAATGGTCCGGGATAGGCAGAGGCCTCCTCCAGAACCTCGGGCTGGCCGGTCTCGCCCTGCTTCAGCAGGGCGAGACGCAGACCGCTGCTGCCGAGGTCGAGCCCCAGGACGGCGCTGTCCCCCTCAGGCGGACGTGCCCGCGACAACGCGATCGGCGGTGGCCTGCTTCAAGGTGGCGGCGATGGCGGTCACCTCCTCCCAGGGGAGGTTGAGGTCGTTGCGGCCGAAGTGGCCGTAGGCGGCCACGTCCTGGTAGAAGCGGCCGCCGCGCTGCTGGGGCAGCTGGCGCAGGCCGAAGATCTCGATGATGGCGCCGGGGCGCAGGTCGAAGTGCTCCTGCACCAGGGCGGTGAGGTCATCGTTGCTGAGACTGCCGGTGCCGAAGCTCTCCACCAGGATGCTCACGGGGCGCGCCACGCCGATGGCGTAGCTGAGCTGCACTTCGGCCTTACGGGCCAGACCAGCAGCCACCAGGGCCTTGGCCACGTAGCGGGCGGCGTAAGCGGCGGAGCGATCCACCTTGGTGGGATCCTTGCCGGAGAAGGCGCCACCGCCGTGGCGGGCGTAACCGCCGTAGGTGTCGACGATGATCTTGCGGCCGGTCAGACCGGCGTCGCCCTGGGGACCGCCCACCACGAACTTGCCGGTGGGGTTGACCAGGAAGCGGGTGGACTCAGCAGTGGGCTTAAGGGAAAGATCGGCGGTGGCGGGCAGAACCACGTGGGTCCAAAGATCGTCGCGGATGCGCTCGCGCAGGGCCTTCTCTTCGCCGATGCCGTCGATCTCGGCGGTGTGCTGGGTGGAGATCAGGATCGTGTCGATCGCCACGGGCTGGTCGTTCTCGTAGACGACACTCACCTGGGTCTTGCCGTCGGGAAGCAGGTAGCCGAGGGTGCCCTCGTGGCGCACCTGGGCCAGGCGCAAGGCCAGCCTGTGGGCCAGGCTGATCGGCAGGGGCATCAGCTCGGGGGTTTCGTTGCAGGCGAAGCCGAACATGATTCCCTGGTCGCCGGCGCCCACCTTGTCGAGGGGATCGCCCTCGTGGTCATCGGCTTCGTCCACGCCCTGGGCAATGTCGGGGGACTGCTGGTCGAGGGCGACAAGAACGGCGCAGCTGTTGGCGTCGAATCCGCCAGCGCGGGCGCCGCTATAGCCGATCTTTTCAATCACCCCTCGCACCAGGTTGTTGAAGTCAACCCGGGCGGTGGTGGTGATCTCACCGGTGATCAGGCACAGGCCGGTGTTCACCACGGTTTCGCAGGCGACGCGGCTGGCCGGGTCCTGGCTCAGCACGGCGTCGAGGACGGCATCGCTGACCTGATCGCAGATCTTGTCGGGATGGCCCTCTGTGACGGATTCCGAGGTGAAGACGTAACGGCTCATGCCCTGGCGAACGGAAGAAACGCCCGTGAGCTTATGGCCTCACCCCCAGGGGGCCCGGTGGTCGTGGACACCGTCTGCGTTGGGCCAGTCCGCTACTCGCGCGGGAGTTGGCCCGGGCTGCACCCGCAATTCGCTCCAGTGGCGCAACTGGGGGCCATCCCCCTCCAGGGGCGGAGGCTGACGCCATCCAGAGCGATAGCCGAGCACCACGGGCACCCCGGCGGCACGGGCCATGCGCAGATCGCTGTTGGCGTCGCCCACCAAGGCGCAGCGGCCGGCCTCCACCCCGAGGGCATGGCAGAGTTCGTGAACAGCGTGGGGATCCGGCTTGGCGGGCCGGTGGTCGGCGCTCCACAGCCCCTGCACGCACTCCTGCAGGCCATGGGCCGCCAGGAAATCGCGAATCCCGGCTTCGTGGTCGTTACTGATCACGGCGCAGCGGATGCCGGCCTGGCGCAACGATTGCAGCAGCTCCGTCAGGCCCGGCGTGGGCTGGGGACGGTGGCTGCTGCCCTGGCCGTGCAGGCCATCGGTGATCGCGAACACTCGCTCGCTCAGCGCCAGGGCATCGGGCCAGCCCAGCCCCACCTGGGTGAGGGCGGTGGCGGTGGCGATCAGGTTGTGGTCGCGGCAACCCACCGCCGTGGCTCCGGCCGGATCGATGCAGCCGCCACGGAAGCCGTAAGCCCGGCTGAGCAGATCGGCCAGCGCATCAAGCCGCTGCAACTCTGGCAGCAGCGGCGTCGCGAGGCGAAGGCACTGGTCGAGCCGTTCAGCGGCCAGCGCCTCCAGCATCGGCTCGCTGTGGCTGATGGTGCCGTCCTTGTCGAACAGCACAGCAGCGATCTCCCAGCCTGGCGGACCGAGGGGAACATCACGCAGCAGAAGGTGAGGCACTCAGTCGACGGTGACGCCCATCGGCTCACCGTCCTCGGCCTGCTCCAGCAGCATCTGCTTGTAGCGGGCGGCCATCTCCTCGGCCTTGTCGAACACCTTCTGGGGATCGGTGAGCATGTCGCCGG
>Ga0164293_10003540_pt1 | contig 13307 bp, 9 predicted proteins | sample GEODES118metaG_FD_111487 | JGI IMG/M metagenome (GOLD analysis project Ga0164293, IMG submission 111487) | Eutrophic lake water microbial communities from Lake Mendota, Wisconsin, USA - GEODES118 metaG | ecosystem: Environmental > Aquatic > Freshwater > Lake | place: USA: Lake Mendota, Wisconsin... | reverse complement strand
GGCACCCAACCTGCCGCCCCCATCGAGACCGCCCATCGCTCCATCACCATCTCCCACCTCGCTAACATCGCCCTTCGCCTCCGCCGCGAAAAACTCCACTGGGCCCCCGACACCGAAACCATCCAGAACGACCCCGAAGCCCAAGCCCTCACTTCCCGTTCCATGCGTTCCCCTTGGCAGCTATAAGTTTCACTCACTCCCTTTCAAACTCTGGCCCAACCGCCAAGCCTTGCTCTGGGGCTCACCCGTGTAAGCTCCACGATGGGTGCCATCTCGCGGCTTCACCAACCCATCGAAATCCAACTCAACGTCTGCCTGCCCAGCAAATACCGACAAATCAATCGGCACCCCAACACCTTGGCCAGGCTTTGGATGCAAATCCAAAGCCCCCAGCGCCGCATCAGGGGCCGTCAGGTAACTGACAGCATCAGCTACCGAACCAGTCAGATTGTCAGCCCCACCTTTCATCTTTCCAGGAAACACCACCGGCACCCCAGCAAACACAACGTTCCCCGTGACGGCTTGCCCCTCAACAGGATCACTGGCGATGCAGATGCCGCGTCCAGCCGCAACGATCGTGTTGTGAAACACCTGCGCCAACTTCAGCGGCAAGTCATGTTTGCGCAGCAAGACCGCCGCGTAGTCAGGGTGCGGGCAATCAGCAAAAACATTGTCGTGAATGCTGACCCGCCCCGAGGCATGAAGAAGGGACTCACGCGGGTTGTGATAAAACAAGTTCCCGTAGATCTCGTAGAGGTCAGATGAACCAGGACCACTGTCCGGAAAGCCTCCAACCAAAACGTTGGGTCGATCCCCATCCGGGCTGGGCTCATCGTTCTTGATGAAGACATTGTGTCGAATGATCGTGCTGCCACGTGCAGTCGGCAGTCCCGGCAGATCCGGGCGGGATTTCTGGAACTTGATTTCCATGCAGTATCCAATGGGGTCGTGAACCAAATTGTGCTCAATCACACCCTGCACGAAAGGCTCGGCACCGTTGGAATTTCCAAGATACAAACCCGTGCCGCAGCGCCGGATGATGTTCCGACGAATCTTCCAGTTCCAGGTGGGCGTTTTGGTGGAAATACCGACCGCCTGCTGACTCGTGTTGAAGTCACTGATCACGCAGTCTTCGACCAGGATGTCATGAACCAAATTAGCGAGTCCGCCCTTCGCACTGATGCCAAACTGACCCGACACTCCGGAGCCCTGCAAGGTAAGCTTTTTCAAAGCCACATACTGACACTGCCAAAGCTCCACACAGTTGGCAGACGCCGACTGCCGAATCTCAGCCGTCCCACTCTCAGGCCCTTGAATCGTGATCCACGCTCCCGGTTGCCCCTTGCAGTCACTCAGGGGCAATCCCCGCTCATAAACGCCCGCTTCCAAAATCAAAGTGTCTCCCGGAACCAATTCCCCAAGCACCCGGCGATAGCTGGTCGTCGTCGCCTGTTTCTCCGCCGCCTCCACCAACCAAGTCGAAAGCAAAAAAGGAAGGAAGAAAACAGTTCCACGCATGCCCAAAAGAAAAGCGGCTTCTTGTCCTCACCGAAAGCAAAAACTCAGGGGAACTTAACTCAACCAACATCCTTCACCACAACGCCAAGGTGGGCTTGCAAAAAGTCAGAGTCAACTTTCATGAATGGCTCAGGCTAACTGTAAGTTTCACCCGCCCACTCCGTTTCCTCGCTACCGCTTTCCATTCCCCATGAACACCCGCGCCCTCCTTCTCCTCGGACTCCTGCTCCCCACCCTTTCCTTCGCTGAAACCAACTGGAATCGTTTCCGCGGTCCCAACGGCACCGGCAATACCGAAACCTCCAGCCTCCCCGCCAACGTCGACGCCGCCTCCACCCTCTGGAAAGCCCCCCTCGGCAAAGGCTGGTCCTCCCCCGTCCTCTGGAAAAACCTCGTCGTCGTCACCGCCGAAACCGCCGCCACCAAACGCGCTGTCATCGCTCTCTCCGCCACCGACGGCCAGGAACTCTGGCGCTACGAAGTCGAATTCGTTCCGCACAAAATCCACAACTTCAACAGCCTCGCCAGCAGCTCCGCCTTCATCGATGCCCAGCGCATCTACATCAACTGGAGCACCGGCACCACCATCCAGGCCCTCGCGCTCGACCACTCAGGCAAACTCCTCTGGGAAAACAAACACGTTGCTGATTACATCCACGAGCACGGCACCGGCATCTCCCCCATCGTCGAAGACGGCATCATGATCGTCCGCAGCGAGTTCGACTGGCAGCGCGACGGCAAAGTTTACACCGAAGACCCCGAAGAACAAAAGTGGAAAACCTGCATCGTCGGCCTCGACGCCGCCACCGGCAAACAAGCCTGGAAACTGGACCTCCCCAACTGCCTCAACACCTTCTCCACCCCCGTCGTCCACACCCTCAAAAACGGCCAAAAAGAAGTCATCTGCGCCAACACCGGCAGTGGCGTTATGGGCATCGATCTCAAATCCGGCAAGATCAACTGGCAGCACAACCCCGGCTACTCCCAGCGCAGCCTCGGCTCCGGCGTCCTCAGTGACGAGTTCTACTTCTGCACCTTCGGCACCGGCGGCGGCGTCAAAGAAGTCGCTGCTCTCGACCTCAAATCCGGCAAACCCAAGGCCGTTGACTTCGAAATCCCCAAAGGCCTCCCCTACGTCCCCTCCCCCATCGTCATCGGCGAACACATGTACCTCCTCGGCGACGGCGGCATCCTCCGCTGCGTCGAATTCAAAACCGGCAAAGTCATCTACGAAGAGCGTGTCGAAGGCGTCCAGGGCAGCTCCAAATTCTTCAGCAGCCCCGTCGCCGCAGATGGCAAAATCTTCTGCGGCAGCCAGCAGGGCGATCTCATCGTCATCAAAGCCGGCCCCAAATTCGAACGCCTCTCCGCCTCCAAACTCGATTCCCCCATCAACGCCACCCCCGCCATCGGCGACGGCCGCCTCTTCGTCCGCACCGCCGAAAGCCTCTGGTGCATCGGCAGCAAAGCCCCCCCTGTGCCGTAACCTGCATTCCTCACACTTTCAGTGGCACCACGAGTCCTTCCGCCTCAGCTAGCTTCTTCTGATTCCCATCGAAAGTTAGAAACTCCGCCGCACCGAGATGAAGGGCAGAAGCCACATGAAGAACATCGAAACTACGATGTCCTCCTTTGACGGTGTGCTTAAACGCAAGTCTCTCGGCGATTTGGTGGACGTCGGCCCAATCCACTTGCCCCTGCCGAAACACTCCGGCGGAAATGTTGGCTTGCAGGGTGGACAAGGCCGCTTGGGCTACTCTCATAGGATAACCCTGTGTGGCGTCGTTTGAGTTTCTAAAAACTTGAAACTGCACCGATTGCCTAAACTCGAAGAACAGAAGCGATGTGCTCATCAATGCGGTTGACTGCCTTTGCATAAAGGCCAACGCCTTCATCGATGTACTCTGTGCAATATAGAGGGCGCAAAGGAAAGAGGTATCCGGGTAAGTCATGCTAACCATCCTCTCCTTCCTGTTCAGCGGCTCTCATCTCTCGCACTTCCTCCTCGGTAAACACCTTGTCTCCCCAGATTTTCTTGAGCTGAGCGGCAAAATCGATTTTGGGCATCGCAGGTTCGCTCAATCCTCCGGCCGGCGTGAGTGTGGCAAAGAGCTTCCCCCGCTTCTTGATGGCAACACTCTCGCCATCTGAAATCCAAGCGGCTATCTTTTGGAAGTCATTTCTCAAGTCAGCTACGTTTGCCGTTTTCATGGTATTTTTAAATACCACATTTAGAAATCCCATCAAGTCAAAGAGTGGGGTGGTTGGCCTCAGTGCACAACTCACTGACCCGGGTGTGCAGACGGTGATCGGTTGTGCGACCGACCACAAACGTGCCCTCAGTTTCCACATCCGCTTTCTACGCGCCCGCTCCCCAGTCATGAATGGTTACGCCGTCCTGCTCCTTGCATACCCACTTTAATCGCGACCAATCCGTCTCTTTTACGATATTCAGGATCGCGGGCGAGTTCAGTTGCCTCCCTGGGTGAATGTACTGCCAGACAAACATTCCTTACCCGTCCCTTCCGCACCTTGTCACAAGTTCAGAACAACCGAAAACTTAGACCGTTTCTCGAAAAGATTGTCATTTTGATCCGGCGAGCGCAGCGGCTTCCGTGGCAAGGAAGTCGCGCAGCCCGCTATTAAATCAATAACGGGCAATCGGCTGACGCAGCCAATGAGGCCGCTCCGCCGCTGGGCAAGGCGACAAGCATTTCGAGAGTCGGTCTATGTTGGACCCGCCAAAGCAAAAAGTACCTTCCGATGCCCAAATTTTGCATCAGAAAGCCTATTCAGGAACCGACAACGCCTATCCACAGAGCTTCACAACCTGCATCATAAAAGAAGCCTATCGCTTCAATCGGTCAGCTTCCCCCGCCGCCAAGTCCCAGATTTCTCGCCATACCTTTTTGTCAATTTTCCCATAGAAAAATTGACTCTCACCATCCTGAAAAACCAACGAATCACTCGCGATGATATACACTGCCTTGAACCCCTTTTGAGGATCCTGAATTGAGATACTCACAGCACTCAACATCGGAACCAACTCCTCATTTCAGACCATGGACCCGAAGCCTTGCATATCTGGTCTTTAATCGCCAGAGAAAACCTGTCGTCACGAGAATTCACTTTCAAATCCCCCACTCCACGAGCGTTTACTTTTACCATCAAAGATGTCCCTCCAAAAAGGTCTTCGATAAACACCGAATACCGCCGCTGAATGCTGATGTCTTGTGAGCAGCCTGAAACAAGCCCAGATACCAATACAACAACGAGATAACGCTTTAGGGTTTCCATATTCGACGAATCGCATTTGATTGTGTTTTCCCTTAATGAGTAAAAATGTCTGGCAGCTCTGTTCTCTTTCACGAATTGCTTTCGATACAGTTTTCGTGGCCTCAATTTCACGATCTTCGCAGAACATGTTTCTGCGCCTATCCTGGATCATGCGCTTTTCGGCGGTCGTAGTAGCAGGCTAATGAACCATTCAGGCTACCCCTTTCACTCCTCCACCGACACCACAAAGGCAGGCGTCAAAACCCGCCCGCCCAACTTCACCTCGCAGAACAGCCGGATGCTACCCGCCTGAGGTGGATAAAACTTGAACGCCAAAGTCGGTCCATATCGCAAACTGGCGTCCACCACATCACCCCCTTGAGGGTGCAATTCCAGCATCGTCTCTCCACCCTCGTAAAAGCCCGCCACATGGGCAAAGGCCATCCGCATCGGCTCCAACTGCGTTACCGGTTGCCCTGCCGCATCGGTGACCTGAATCCGCATCAATCTCGTCTGCCCCTTTCTCACCTTCCCCATTCCAAAAAAGGACATCTGAAACGTGTAACCCTCGACCACACACTTCAACACCTCCCCGTTTTCACCCGCTTGAACCACGGCATTCTGAACACCCCCAGCCAACTCCGCCTTCAAATACTCCTGCAGTCCTGTCGCCACCGGAACCACCCCAAGCCATGCCGAATACCCAGCATCACTCTTCGGAGTGAACGCCACTTCGTAATCCCCCTCGGACTTCCCAGCCACTGGCAACACATGCTGAAAATCCGTCCACCCCTGATCCACCAAAATCAAATGCAACCCGGCCCCGTGCGTCGGCACTAGATCCGACAAGGTCACCGGTGCACCATCCACACCCTTGACCGTCATCATCAACTTGACCTCCTTGCCCCGCTCCAACTTCGATCCCGCCTTCAGTTCCCATCGCATCGTCGGCTCCCCCGGCTTCACATAAATCCCACTGTACGGGATCCGCCTCGCCACACGGTTCCTGGCACACATCTCACACTTCGTTCCCGCCACCGTCGCCACCGACTCCGGATGCTCCAAACACGCATAAACCTCCCCCTTCACCAGCGTCTCATCAAACGCCCCCTCAATCAGTTTCAGCCCCTTCTTGAACTCCCCAAACACATTCGCCGCCCCCACTTGGTTCCCCGCCATGCTCTCTCTTGCCACCAAATTGATCCGGCTAAACGCCAGCGCCGTGTTCGCATCCATCTCCGCCTGCTTCTCCAATGCCACTCCATGCTTGGCCAACAACCGAATCGCCGGACTGCACAGCACCATCTGCCCTGTCACCTCATCCAATCGTTCCTCCACCAGCAACCGCTCCACATTCGCCGTTGCCAGACGTATCACATTCCACGCCTCCTCCACCGAAGCTGGATTTAGCAACCGCGCCGGCACCGGCACATCCGCCCACCCATCCATTCCCGACAAAACCATGATCCCCCCCGCCAAACAAGCGCGCCACCCAACCAACAACCTGGACAAAAAATCTCTCACCCCTCCACCATAACCAACCCGCCCCCCTTTTGGCAACGCTCTTCTCCATCTTCGAACTGGCTGGCCTGCCCACCGTCCCACAAAAGGCGTGCCCCCTCCCCCTGAATATCGTATCCTCTCATTGAAATAAGTCCCCCTCCATGCCGTCACCCGCTCCATCGCAATTCAGAAACCTCCTCGCGCTCGTGCTGGCGCTTGCAGGCCTCGGGTGCTCGAATCTCTGCGCCACCGATCTCCAACTCCACATCCTTCCTCTGGCCGGACAAACCCCCCTCAAACTCGACTCACTCACCCACCAAAACACCGCCGGAGACACCTGGTCCGTCACTCGTCTCAGTTACTTCGTCAGCGGCGTCTCCCTCCAACGCCCGGATGCCACTTGGCTCGACTGCCCCACCGCCCTCGCCTGGCTGAACGCCACCTCCAACCGCAACTCGGTCTTGGTTCAAAACATTCCCCCAGGCGACTACCAAGCCCTCAAATTCCACGTCGGCCTCACCCCTTCGCAAAACGCCAGCGATGCCGCTTCTCACCCACCCGAACACCCGCTCAACCCCAACTTAAACGGCCTCCACTGGAGCTGGCTCGGCGGCTACATCTTTTTCGCCCTCGAAGGCCGTTTCCACACCAAAGACAACCCCGCCCTCCAAGGCTACGCCTATCACCTCGCCCGTGATCCGTTCCGCACCGCCATCACCCTTCCTTGCAAACTCTCCCTCCAGAAAAACGCCTCCCTGAACCTGGGCATCAACATCGCCACCCTCTTTGACGGGGTCAGCCCCATCTCCTTCGCCAGGGACGGCACCAGCACCCACTCCAAAGACGGCGACCCTCTCGCCACAGCTCTCCAATCAAACCTTGCCCGCTCGTTCAGCCTCCTCCCAGAAACGTCCCCAAATCAAGAGTCCTCTCCTCAACAAATCTCAAAGACATTTGACCTCCCAGCCACTTATACCGCCTACAAATTCGAACTCCCCGGCACCTTCCCCCTTCCTGCACTCCCCAAAGACAACCCCCTCTTGAACGAGCGCATCGCCCTGGGTCGCAGGCTCTTCCACGAAACAGCCCTCTCCAAAAACAACCGCCTCTCCTGCGCCTCATGCCACCTCTCCGAAGCCGCCCTCACCGATCCCCGCCAATTCAGCCTCGGCATCGAAAACCGCCTCGGCAACCGCAACGCCATGCCCCTCTTTAACCTCGCCTGGAAATCCGCCTTCTTCTGGGATGGCCGCGCCCCCACCCTGCGCGCACAAGTCCTTCAACCCATCCAGGATCATCGCGAAATGGACGAATCCCTCGACAACGTCACCGCCAAACTCGCCGCCATTCCTAGCTACCAGGACGCCTTCCAAAAAGCCTTCGGCAGCGGCCAAATCACCGCCCACAATCTCTCACTCGCCCTCGAGAACTTCCTCCTCACTCTCACCTCCTTCAATTCCAAATTCGACCGCGCCCATCGTGGCGAAGCCGAACTCACCGACCTCGAAAAAATCGGCTTCCAACTCTTCATGACCGAGCGCGAACCCCGCCTCGGCAGCATGGGCGGCGACTGCTTCCACTGCCACGGTGGAGCCCTCTTCACCGACCACCAATTCCGCAACAACGGCCTCGCCATCGATGAAAAAGACCTCGGTCGCTTCCTCAACACCAAAGCCTCACTCGACCGCGGCGCCTTCTCCACCCCCAGCCTCCGCAACATCGCCCTCACTGCCCCCTACATGCACGACGGCCGCTTCGCCACCCTTGAACAAGTCCTCGATCACTACAGCGAAGGCATCCAATACACCGACACCCTCGACCCCAACCTCGCCAAACACCCCGGCGGCGGCCTCCTCCTCAGCCCCGAAGACAAACAAGCCCTCATCGCCTTCCTCAAAACCCTCACCGACGATCAATTCATCGAGTCCACCCGCCTTGAGAAACGCTAATCCTAGAAACGGAAATGGAAAGGGATGAAGATGGTGTCGTGCTTGGCTTCACAAGGCTTATCGGTTCGCAGCGGTTGCATCGTTAAGGTGATGCCACCCCAGAAGCGGGAAGTCTTGTGGGGCCAATGACGGCGGCAGATTCGCCCTCCGCCATTTCCGTTTTTAGGCTAATCGGCCAGCCTCTAGGCCGGCTTCATGAACCCCACATCGGATCCATATTCCGTCCCGCTAAAACGGCTCAAGTTCGGGAACACCGTCGCCATGCTGCTTTCCGAGACTCCAAACCAACGCGCCAGCGTCGCCGCATGCTGATCCACCGCCGTCGTCGGCAGCCAGCGCCCCAATCCCGTGTCTTGCGGCCCGCCCAAAGCCAGCACCGGCAGATGCCCATACGTCCTCCCCCCCTTCACCGCTCCACCCGCAATGATATGGTGCCCTCCCCAACCATGGTCGCTCCCCTGCGAGTTCGTCGGAAACGTCCGCGCAAAGTCACTCGCCGTGAACGTCGTCACACTGTCCGAGACCCCCAATTGCTCCATCGCACGCTGAAACGCAAACAACGACTCACTCACATCATTCAAAAGATTCGCATGCGTCCCCGTGGTTGACGTCACCGTTCCATTCGTATTGAACGTCACCTGGTTCGTATGCGTGTCATACCCACCCACCGAACAGAAGAAAATCTGCCGCTTCATGTCAAACGCCGTCGGTCCCCGCGCCTGAATGATCCGCGCAATCATCTTCAACTGCGTCCCCAACCCCGATGTCGGAAATGGCGTATTCCAAACCCACGTCCCGGGTGGTGTGTCCGTCGCCATCGCCGTCGCCTGAATGCTCGTGTTCAACAACTCACCCGTCGCCACCGCCCGCTCCATCACATCCCCAAAAACCGACCGCTGCAAATTCGCGGTGTCATGCCCGAAAATGTTCCGCATCGTCTGCAGCTTCGCCGCGTTCAAATTCGATAGCGTGACCGCCCCCGTGCTCGACACATGATACTGCTGAACCACCCGCCCCACTTCATACGTGTTCGAGCCATTCAGCGAGACCGACATCGAAATCTTCCCGGTCGGATTCGCCGTCGCATTCAAAAGATCCGCACATCGCCCGCCCCAACCCGTTGCCGGTGGCTGGTCCGGAATGGACGTCTGCCACTGCGTCACCTGATCACTGTGCGAAAACAACTGCGGCGGCCGCGTCCCAGTCGCATTCCCCATATACTCCGCACGCGTGATCGGCCGCACCAGAGTCCCCACATTGAAAGTCACCGCCAGCTTGTCCTCACCAAACAATGTCTGCAACTTCCCGCAACTCGGGTGAAACCCGTACGTATGCCCGTCCGCATCCGTGTAAGGCGTCGTCCCCTGGTCATTCAGCGGCAGCAAAGAACTCTGCGGCAAGGCCAAAATGCCCCGCAATCCTGCGTAAGCGTTGTACGCCGACGTCGTTGTCGGCACCACCCAGTTGTTGGAATCGTTGCCCCCGTTTAGAAACAAACAGATCAGGGCCTTGTATCCCGTGATGCTGCCACTCGACTGCGCCATGGCCGCGTTGATCAGCCGCAAATCACGAATCGTATGAGTCGCGGCAGCCGCACCCACACCAGTGTAAACAGCCCTCGTCAGAAAACTGCGACGGGTCAGAATGTTTCGATCTTGGAACGGATTCATAGGAGATCAGCGTTGAATGGTGAAATCAGGTGATGTGAGAATGAAATGCAGTAGGGCCCGAATCCGGTTTTGCTTCTCCGTGTCAGTCGGCGTTCCGCTGTTGTTGTAGGCGATGTTCGTGTACGGATTCGTCGTCTGATTGTAGGCCGCGGTCATGTTCGCCCGGGTCTGCACAAACCTCATCATCTCCGTCTTGATCGCTGCTGGCATCTGCCCTCCCATCAGCAGGCTATTCAATCGATCAATCAAATCACCCAGATTCTCATCGTTCGTCCACGGCTTGCTCGCATTACTCCCCGCACCCATCTGACTTCCCGGCGGACTCGTGCCCACCGCATTCCCCATCCAGGGACTCAAATCCATCATCAACGCGTTGTTGCCCGAGTTAAAGCTGGACACCCCATTGGTGTTTCCTGATCCATACACACCCCTCTCCAAATAGTTGGCCTGCCGCATCACCGTCGTCTCCGCCGTCTTCTGAAACTCGGGTGTCGTCAATCCCGCCTGCGCCAGCGGCCCCGCATACTTGTAGTCCGGCAGGAAGAAGTTGAATACCGTTGGCGAGTTCAGCGGCGACTGGTCCAACGATCCGTCCGTACTTCCCAACGCAAACGTGCTCGGCCTTGACCCAACCGTCCCATTCCGAACCAAAGGCAAGGATTTCAATGGGAACTGATACATCCCATTATCCCCCTGATTCGTGCCCAAATTCGGGTTCCCAGTCGCCGTTGACAGCACGGTATACGTGTTCAAATCCACCACCGCCTCAACCGTTCCGACAAAGTCAGATGGCCTTGGATTTCCAGAAGTGAAATTCAACTGGACCAAATCTCCCACATTCAACTCATGGTTCGAATTGGTGTCCAAGGTGATGCGCTTCTCCTGAGGCGCGGCCAGACCCGAATTGGAAACCGTGTAGCTGCCAGGTGTGAAACGCGGGATCATGCAGTTCCCGGTTCGCGCACTGGTTGAACTGTTGGCCACCGTAAAGGTGAACGTGCCATTCGCTCCCGTCTCAGCAGTCGCGCTCAACAGTGTGTAAACCTTGCCGTCCACAACAGCATCGCCATTCGCCGTGCCGCTGGTAAAGTCCATAAACACCTGGAAACCCGCAATCACCCAGTGATTCGACATCGTCACCGTGCAGGTCGTTGAATTCGCAGGGATGCTGTAGGTGCCCGTCGCCCACCCCGCAGCCTGCACCGTAAACGAGTTGGTCGTCGGGCTCGCAATGGCGTAAGTCCCAATCCAAGGTGCCGGTTTCGCCAGATCACCCGTCGTATCCGTAAAGTCCAGAAACACGTTGTTCCCGCTGGCCAACCGATGCGGACTGGCCGTCGTCACCGTGATCGTTCGCGTTCCATTTTGAACATAAGTCCCTGTCCATGGCTCGACTCGGAAAGCCCGCCCAGCTGCCGCCACCCGCATCACCGGCTCCCGCTGCTTGCCATATTCCGCCCTCGCCGCTTCGGTCAAACTGCGCGCTTCATGATCCAGCAGGATCGCTTTGATCACTGCCTGCAAATCCCCCCTCACGCCCGCACCATTATCATTGAACTTTTGCACCACCCGATACAGGTAGGCCCTCGAAGGATGACTCGTCACCAATCGCTGAATCAGTTGCCTGCAAACAAACGGCCCCACATTCGGATGATTGAACAATTGGCTGTGCGAATCATTGAGTTCCTTCGCCGCCAACGCCTGATACGCAGGATCACTGTAGAGCGTCACGTTGTGCGCCGCATGCGGATCCAACGGCTGGCCCGCTGCCATCGCCAACCCAGGCAGAACCTCATTATTCAAGACGCGCTTCGGCCCGGTAAAGTGCCTCACTGGCACCTCCCTCATCGACCGCGTCCAGTCTGCCCCCGCCCCCAATGACGTGCGGTAAGCCCCATCGTAACCATAGTCCCATCCCGTAAACACATGCGCAAAACCCACAATCTCTCTCTGTGAATACGTGTCGATCGGCTCATACTTCGAATTCAACACCAGTGTCCCATCCGGCCACATCCGAAACAGCCCGATGGAGAACAGCTGCTTGATCTCACGCGCATAGTTCTCGTTCGGGATCCGCCCGATCGAGTCATCCGGTTTGTCATTCCTCAGCATGTCCAGGTACCGCCCCATCCCTGGAGACAGCGTCGTCGCCACCAGCAAGTCCTTGAAGTTCCCAAACGCATGATCCGCCAGCATGTCATAGAAGTGAGCCAGCGCCCGCGCATTGTTATCCAAAGGCCCCTGGCCTGAAACGACCAGGATCTCACTCAACGCAAAGGCCATACGCTGCCTCAATTGATCCGGTCCCGAAACCGAATTGCGCCACCAGGCATTGAACGTCAGCGTTTCATCAAACGCACCACCCGTCGCACTCGCACTCTCCGTTCGAATCACCTCTGGCAGAGTGTAACTGACAGGCTTGGTGAATTGATCTTCGATCCACATCTCGTAGCGCGTTTTCCCACCGGTAGGCGTCAAGGACTTGAGCGCATGGATGTCCGCCGGATTGGGACCATACGAGGCCTGAGTCAAAAAGCGCGCAGCTCCGTTATTCGTATCACTGTCATCAACCCAAGCCGGCGGCGCTGCCGGCGCGATGAATCGCTGTGAACCCTCTACCCGCCCAAAGTAGCCCTTGATCTCTCCCCCCGGATACAAAACCGAGTGCACATTGAAGAACACCACTCCGTCCTTCAAATCCTGCACGATTTGCCCCACACTTCTTCCCCCAGCCGTCTTGATCACCCACTTGAAGGATCCATCCGCAAGACGCTCCACGTCTCCCGGCTCATCCAAGTCCGCCACCACATTCGCCAGCCCACCCCCAGGAATCCGGTCATCATGAACGTGCATCCCAAAATACGCCGAACTCAATCCCTGATACTTGATCGAGATGATCGCCTCCGTCTCCGCCTCGTTCAATCGAATGAAACTGCTGCCAGACGCATTCGTTGACGCCACTCCCTGCGGCCGCATCGTTGCTGCAAAAACACTGCTCCCTCCCACTACCGGCACCAATTCAACCCACGGAGTCAAAACGTATCCCGGAACCACTTCGCTCGGATCATTGCCACTCTGCCCAGGCCTCGACCATCCAATCGCCAAGTTATCCCCAGTTCCACTCCCCGCCTTGTGCAACACTTCAATGTAATACTTCTTCCCTTGTTCCAACGCCAGCCACGCCGACTTCTGATTGGCTTCACCATTCCAGGTTCGCGGAATCCCGCTCCCCACATTCACCCAAGCACGCTTCAGGGCGTTTACCCGCTCGTCATCATTCGAAATCCACAACTCCGCCGAGTCACTCGCCGCTATCCAAAAGTAGTAATTTCCTGTCGCAGGAGCGGTCAGGTATCCCCGAATCCGCGTCCCATAGTCATCCCCAAAATCC